>OOAC01000052.1_pt1 | contig 113879 bp, 101 predicted proteins | sample 1671041 | NCBI WGS metagenome assembly OOAC01 (sample SAMN06348116, study PRJEB24527) | human gut metagenome | biome: human gut; feature: ankylosing spondylitis patient; material: feces | host: Homo sapiens | place: China | collected 2015-10 | reverse complement strand
CCAATCTTTAATTGCCGAAGGAGTCCCCGGCAAATCAAGCGGACTCATTTTTTAAGGAAATCAAAATGAAAAATAAAGTTTTAACCTCTCTTCTCTTTTACTTTTTCCTCGGTGCAGAGGCATTTGCAGCTTCCGGGACAGGCAGCGGTGATTTTCTTGCCACGCTAAACACTGTGCAAAACTGGGTAAAGGCCGCTTCCGTTGTTCTTGCCTTCATTTTGATTGTTATCGGCGGCCTACGAATCGGTAACGGAGAAGAGAAAGCAACCACTGCTGGCGCCCGTCTTTTATGTGCCGGAGTGTTTATCGGATGTGCCGGTTGGTTTGTTTCCAATCTGATTCCCTACTAATAAATAAAGAAGAAAAGCATGTATCCCGAACCTATTTACAAAGCTTTGGCAAGACAACCGCTGTACTTGGGAATTCCGTTGATTCCGCTTCTTCTTGTCGGAATAACGGGCTTCTCATTGGCTCTGCTTATTTATATGCCTGCGGTTGTTTTCGTATTTCTCATTCTGTACATCATGAGATCGCTTTGCGAAAAGGACGAGCAGCTCTTTCATCAGCTCTATTTGTACTGGCTCCTTAACTATAAGAGTTTTCCAAATAGAGCTTACTGGAAGTCAGTTATCTCGTTTGCGCCCAATGTCAAAGAAAAAGAGATACCGCTCCTCATCAGTCGGGCAGATCAAACCTTTTTAGCCTCAAAGGAGCTAAATCAACATGATTAAAAAACTTAAAGACTTTTGGCAGTCTGAAAAAAGTATCAGTGCTCTGATCCCCTTTTCCTCAGTTGTAGCGCCCGGAGTTGTCATCGGGCGCAACGGGGAGTTGATGGCCACCCTCCATTTGGAAGGAATCACGTTCGAGACCCAAAGTCAGGAAGCTTTGGAGATTGCCTGCCGGCAATTGAATAATTTCTATTGCACGGTCGCAAAAAACAATCGAATTATTCAAGTTCATCGAGTCAGAAGACCGATCACAGAACAGCTGACAGCGCCTGAAGCGGGAATTGCCAGAGAATTTGCTCTCAAGTACAACCGCCGAATGGGGCAAACCACCCTATTTACCACGGAGTTGTATTTAACTTTAATTGAACGAGCATCCGTCGAACCTCACAAGCGGAAATTTTCAGACTTTAAGGAAGAGTTCGAAGAGCGGATGATAATGTTTGAGGCTCTGCTTGAGTCTCTGCAATCGAATTTTGCGATGTACCGGCCTACAAGGCTCTCTGAGTATGAAGAAAACGGCGTTCTATACTCTGATCTTCTTAGTTTTTACAACTTTCTAATCACCGGCAGCTGGCAAAAAATCAGACTGCCGGAGGGACCCTTGTTTGAGGCCCTCGGCAACACCCGGGTATTTGTCGGCGGCGACACTCTCCAGTTTCAAGGTGCCTTCGGCAATACTTATGCGCAAAGCATTGAATTCTTAGATTACAGCAGCGTCACACATTGCAAAGTTCTTGACGAACTGTTTTACCCCGAAAAGCAGCAGGACGGAACAGAACCTTATTCCTACGTTGAAACCCAAACCTTTGGGTTCATAGGAAAAAACGAGGCAATGTCAAAGATCAAAAAAAGACGCAACAACTTTCTAACCGTTGGCGACGCAGCAGCCTCTCAAATTGAACAACTTTCCGAAGCACTCGATCGAGTTCAGGGGGGAGGTTTAGCTTTCGGGGAATATTCGTACTCTCTTTTGATTTTCGGAGACAAGAACACCGTTTCAAAAAATACTCGGAATGCGCTTTCCATTCTGAGCAACGCCGGATTCAAGCCGATTATCGGAACTTTTTGTCTCTCGGCTGCTTGGGCTCATCAAATTCCGGGAAACATTCGCTTCAGACCGAGACATGTTCTTCTCTCGACCATGAATTTTGCTCATCTTGCCCCGTTTCACAATTTTCCGTACGGAAAAAAAGACGGAAACCCCTGGGGAGAGGCGCTTTGTTTATTAAAAACGCCCAGTAACCAGCCGTTCTTCTTTAATTTCCACGTCACGCCCGAGAGATCTAATTCGTTTGATAAAAGAGAAAACGGCCATACGTTGATCTTAGGGAAGTCCGGCTCAGGAAAGACTGTTCTTTTAACTACGCTGCTTTTTCTGGCGCAAAAGTATCGAGACGCCGCACACCCCCTCACTTGTATCTTTTTTGACATCAGCCGCGGTGCCGAGGTCGCCATTAGGGCGATGGGCGGCGGTTATCTCACGATTGAAAGCGGAAAAAACTCTCATTTCAATCCGTTTTGGCTGGAACCTACGAGTGAAAACACAGCGTTCTTAAAGCGCCTTATTAAGAAATGCGCAGAGCTTGACAACACGCCGATCACGACCACGCAAAAAAATGATTTGAATGACGCGATCGACACGATCATGACATTTCCTAAAGAAAAAAGGCGCCTGCGCTACTTAACTCAGCTCCTCATTCAAGGAGCGACCGAAGAAAAACAGGAAAATTCTCTAACGAATCGGCTTGCGCGCTGGATCAAAGACGGAGAGTATGCGTGGGTCTTTGACAATGAAGAAGATACTCTGGACTTTAATCAATATCCGAATTTCGGCATTGACGGAACCCACTATTTACAAAACGCAGATATTGCGCCGGTCATTTCCGATTACTTATTGCACAAGATTGATGCGATTCTTGACGGACGCCGGGTGCTTATCATCATGGATGAATTTTGGCGGTATTTAGCCGATCCTGACACCTCCAAATTCGCTTTGGAAAAGCTCCTTACGATGCGCAAACAAAACGGGATCATGGTTTTTGCCACCCAAGCGCCGGAACACTTAACCAAAAACGCCTTCGGCAGCCAATACATTCAAAACTGCGTCACCCACATCTTCTTGCCTAATGACAAAGCTACAGCCGAACAATACATCGGCGAATTTGACCTTACTCCGGACGAATTTAAGAAAGTCAAAGAATTTAAGCAACACGAAAGAAAATTCATTGTTCGGCAAGAAGGCAGAAGCGCGGTATGCAAATTAGATCTCTCTAATTTCCCCAAAGAACTGGAGGTGCTCTCGAGCGGCCCTGACAAAACAGCTTTTGTTGAAAACCTGATTGAGCTCGTGGGCGACAAACCTGAAGCTTGGCTTCCGTACCTTTGGGGCGAAAAAAGCCTTCAGGGAGACAAAGAGTTGCCGCTTGCTTGAGTTCAACCCAATGGAGAACAAAATGAAAACCAATAAAAAAATTCTAGCTTCACTGTTTGTTTTTTCCCTGCTGAATATTCCGGTGACAGCCTCAGCGTCTGGCATTCCAACCGTTGACGCATCGGCAATTGCACAAGCCGTGCTGAGTCTTGAGCAATTAAAGAACACCTACGCTCAGATTGTGCAGCAGTACAACCAGGCAGTTTCAACCTATCAGAATTTCACGGGAAACCGCGGTCTGGGCATGATTTTCTACAACCCGGAACTTCGCCAATTTCTTCCTAACAACTTTTCTTCTCAATTAAGAAATGTACTTTCCAACGGGGTCTCTTCCCTGTCGGCGAGAGGCAAAGAAATTTACGAGGAACAAAACTTAAAAGATGTCTGCAACCGATACGTCGGTCAATTGCTTTTGAATTGTCAAAAGCAGCAGGCGGCAAACGCCGAGTACCAAGCAGCGCTCTCAGAAGCGCAGCAGAAAGCAAAACAAAAATATGACACGATCGTGCAGCTGCAAAACGCAATTAACAGCACCCAAGACGCTAAGGCCATTCAGGAACTTTCAGCCCGCATTCAAAGTGAACAGTCCACACTGGAGAGCAGCAGAGCCCAGGCTGCTTACGAATTGGAGTTAGCTAAAGCCCGTATGGAAACTCAGAAAGCTGCTGAAGCTCAAAAACAGCACGAACACGCTTTCAAAGCACTCACGCCCGAGCAAGTAGCAGAAATTATGAGGTACTAGTTATGGCCGCGTATTTCACAACCTTCGGGGAGAATTTCAATGCGATGGTCGGAACCTTTGCAAAAGATGCCTCGGGAACGCTCATTGCCACGTTGGGGCCCATTGTCGCCTCCGGCCTCATTATCTATCTCATGGTGTACGGCTGGCTTATCGGCTCCGGCCGCGTTCAAGGCAGTATGGGGCAGAGCGTCATGCTGGCGGTCAAAATTGCATTTATTGCTTTTTTCGGTTTGAACGTCGGAACGTTCACCGATTATGTAATCCCTGCCGTCGGCCAGTTTGAGAACGTTTTATTAAGTGTTGCTTCGAGTGGTTTTGCCGGACACGCTGGTTTTGAATCCGGGAATTTAACGAGTCCTTGGTCTGCAATCGACAATCTATGGCTGACTTTTACTGATGGTTGGCAGGCGATCAGCGACGCGTCCTCAAAGCTCAATTGGCTCACCTCGGCTGCCACCATCATTGCGCTGATGGGCTGTGAAATCGTCATGGGCATCATCAGCGTGCTCTTTACGTTTTCCGCCTGCGGTGTGCTCCTTATCAACGAAACGGCGCTGGCCGTTATCTTAGGATTCGGGCCGCTGTTTATCTGCTCGCTCATGTTTCCGCCCATTAAAAGCTGGTTTGACGGATGGTTAAAAGCGGTAGTGACCTTTGCCTTCACGCTCGTGATGAGCGCGACGGTCACGGCATTATTCAGTTCGGTTTTTACCTCCTGCTTGGAAAAAATCACTACGGCCGCCGAGGCTGACGATGTCCAAATCGTCGCCATCGGTTTGCCGCTTATGAATTTCTGCGTGCTCGCATTAATCGGCGCCACTTTCATTAAGCAGGTTCCTACGATCACGGCAGCATTAACCGGCGGAATGAATATGGGCGCGGTGGGCCTAGGCCAGATGCTGCACGGAGCAGGTCAAACAGCGCGTTCCGTTGCAGGCGGTCTCACCTACGGTGCAGGCGCCGCTATGGGCAGCCAAGCCGTTAAAAACTTTGGGAATTCGATGCTCGGCTCTCAGGGATTAGGCGGCGCAGGCGCTTTAGGCATGGCCGGTCTCGGTGCGGCAGCCGGTTTTGCAGCCAGAATCGGGAAAGATGTCATCAACAACGATCTCGTCACTCCCCTGAAAAATCAAGCCTACCGAGGTTCATCTGACTTCAACACTCCGCAGCGGGGTTCTGTTTCCGCTGAGTTTGCAGGTCAGCAAGCCACCGCTCAGCAAAACGCCGCAACTGCGGCAAAGATGGTGGCAAACCGCAGAAATAAAGGAAACAAAAATGTTTAAAGATCTTATTATTCTTCTCTTCCCTCTCCTCCTTGCTGCCTGCGGAAGCACACCGCCGTCTCAGCCTTCAGGAGAAAAAATACCGATCAATTCCGAACAAACCCAAAAGCTGCTTCGGGAGAGCATCAAAAATCCCAATATTGAGGTACCGGAAAACCGCCGAACCAACATCCGATTCGCCTCTGACACGGACGAGCTCGTCAACACCCCTTAAGGAACCGATCAACCCTTATCCGAGAATCAATCATGGTTAATAAATATTTAAAGCGTAAACAAAACGGGGGAGAAGCTCCGGTAGAGCCGAAAAAAGACTCTCCCTATGAAAAAGCCGTGAGCTTTGAAGTCACTCGCGAGGAACTTTTCCTTGCTTCTGAAAGAAAAGCCTGGCGTTATACCGTCCTTTTGGGCGTTCTGAGTGTCATTTTGGCAATAGCACTTATGCTCTTGATGCCGCTCAAACAAACACTGCCTTTCGTCATTAAAGTCAACGAAAACAACGGGGACGCAACCGTGCTCTCGATTGCTAACGAGAAGGATATTCCTTACTCGGAAATGATGGATAAATACTGGCTTAATCGGTATGTGCTGGCGCGAGAAACTTATGACTATCGCACTTTAAGCCAGGACTTCACTGTCACTCGGCTTTTGTCCTTTCCCAATGTATTTGAACCCTATGCGGGTCAATTCGGAACCAACGAACACTCTTTGGAGCAGCGGCTCAAAGACAGCAAGCGAATTTTGGTCGATGTAATTTCCATCGTTCCGAACGGAAAAGATGTCGAAGGCAACAATGTCGCCACGATTCGCTTTGTTAAGAAATTAATCGACACGAAAAACGGCCAGGAAGAAGCGAGAAACGGCTGGGTCGCAACCGTCGCCTACGAGTACGTTCCGGACTTTAAAGCTGATGAACCTTCCAGACTTATTAACCCTTTCGGTTTCAAGGTGAGTTCTTACCGAGTTGATCCGGAACTCTTAGAAGGAGGCGGATTATGAAAAAATTTCTAATTCTTCTTCTCTTGGCCGCTTCATCCTTCAACTCTGTCTTTGCGCTGGATAAGCCGCAAAGCGGCAGAGAAGATAAAAGAGTCTTTTACACCGACTACAAACCGGATGAAATATATCCGATCTCCGCTGTTAACGGATTGATCACAACGATTATCTTTGAACCCGGTGAAACGGTTAAGAATTTCGGTTCGGGTTTTTCGACCGCTTGGGAATTTGCAGCCAGAGAAAATCATTTCTTCTTAAAACCCAAAGAAAAACAAGGAACAACCAATCTCGTTGTTGTAACCGATAGAAGGACTTATCTATTCGATGTCAAATTATCCGGAAACCGCAGCAAAGCCACTTATCGTCTTGCCTTTCGCTATCCCTTAGAGGAACAAGCGAGAATTGCAGCAGAAGCAGAAAAAAATCACGTCAAGGCTCTTCTGGAAGAAAGTCCGATTAAGGAAAATTCGGAGTCAAAAGAACAAACAAATCAAAACCGCAGCTATTCAATGAACTTCGGATCAGCTGCCAATTCTAAAAGGATTGCGCCGATTGAAGCCTTCGATGACGGACGCTTTACCTATCTGAAATTCTCCAAGCACACAGATTTCCCGGCAGCTTACCGCAAAGTGGATCAGGAAGAAACGTTGGTGAACAGTCACGTAAAGGGCGATTGGCTGGTTTTACACGGCGTGTTTGAAGAAATTCTCCTTAGAGCCGGGAGAAGCGTCGTCGGTATTTACAACGATAACTACACCGGAGGCGGAGTAAATGAAGAAGGGGGAGTTTCTGTCCCCGGGTTAAAGAGAGAAATTGTGCGCTAGGAGAATAAATATGACAGAAGAAAAAAGTTTTGATCAGCCTCAGATGAGCAAGCCGGACATTCCTAAAGAAGAAGGCGTACACAGTGTTGCTGGTAAAAAACAAGGAAAACTTCTAAACATGAGGTTTTTGTACTTTGGAGGTGCCGCTGCCCTGGGCCTAATCGCGCTTATTGCATTTATTTCACCTGACCACGCTCCGAAAGATCTCATTAAAAAGGAGGAAAGTAAAGACCAGAGACTGCTTACGAGCAATCGAACCCTAACCGTACCCCCGCTCCCCAATACGATTCAGGCCCCAAAAGCTCCGAATCCGGAAAATCATGCAAAAACCAATCCGCTGGCTTTTTTAGAAGGATTAACCGGTCAATCACTTGGCAGTCCCGCTCAGGAAGCACCGGCAAGCCCTCCGACGGCGCCTATGGCCAAACCGATCTCAATTGAGCCCTTGCCTCAGCCGACGATGCTCCCGCCGGAACCCCAAAAGGATGAAAAGAAGGAACCGACATTAGACGAGAGAAGATTTGCTGCGCCGATGATGGGAGAGACAGATCGAAACAACAGTCAAAGAGCCGAAAGCTCTCCTCCGATCAATGAAAGCATGCCGGATAACGGCGGAAAGCTGGGTTCGTTGCTCAATTCAGTATCCACTCCCGGAGTAAGAGCAGAAAAAATGCCGGATAGAAATATGCTTCTTGCCAAAGGAACATTCATTGACTGCATTTTAGAAACCCGTCTGGACACAACGGTTCCCGGGATGACGAGCTGCGTTATTCCTAGGAATATTTATTCTTCCAACGGCAAAGTCCTTTTATTGGAGCGCGGCTCGAAAGCTATCGGAGAATACCGCGGTGCAGTTGAAAACGGATTGAACCGGATTTTTGTCCTTTGGACACAAGTTCAAACACCCCAAGGAATCCGCATGAATCTTGACTCTCCCGCAACGGATGCGCTCGGAGGAGCCGGTATGTCCGGTGAAATCGACTTTCACTGGTGGAGACGATTTGGAAATGCCCTTCTCTTCACATTGGTCCAAGACGGATTCGAATTCGGCATGACCAAACAAACAGAAAACAACGGCGGCGTGAATTACTACCAAAACAGTGAAGACGGGATGAAGGAAATTATCCGCGAAGCTATGCGCCAGAGCGGCAATATCCCGCCAACCTTAACCAAAAACCAAGGCGAAAGAATCGGCATTTTCGTCGCCAGAGACGTCGATTTCTCGAGCGTCTATCAGCTGAAAACGATTAATAGGTAAGAAAGACATGAAGAGCTACAGAGAAGCAACCTCACTAACTATCTGCGGATATTTGTCTGCAATTTTAAGAAGGGTTTTTACCGCCGCTTTCCTTTCTTTCATTTGTCTGACTGACAGAAGCAAGTCTTTGCAGAAATCATTGATTTCAGGGTCAGCAGTAAAACGTCCAGATCTCTTTTTATCCATCAACCTCCTCCTTGCGCGTCCTAGTCAAACAGTTTCTATGCTCAAAGAAGAAGTCTTAACAAGCTTCGGGAGGTTCTTCATGAAATTACTCTCCTTATCGGCACGTTCCGCGATAAATAAATCGTACGAAGCCTGCATGTCGACCAACAACTGGGCATTAATGCTTAAAGTTTTTTCCAGCCGAAGAGCAAGGTCAGCGGAAATTCCCATTTTTCCGCTAATGATTCTCGAAACTGTTGAAGGAGAAACCATCATGGCTTTTGCTAAATCAATAGGCCGAATGTTTTGAGATAAAAGAACGTCCTCAACGATTAAGCCGGGATGGCTTGGTTTGAATTTACTCATCAGTGATAATCCCTATAGTCCAAAATGAAAACATCTCCGTCTTCAAACATGAACGTTAATCGCCAATTGGCATTAACTTTCAACGACCACAAATTTTCTAAATCTCCTTTTAAAGCATGCAAATTCCAACCTGGAACATTTAACGCCTCGACGGTTCTAGCTGTATTCAAAGCATCTAGGAGAAGATTCAGCTTCCTTGCATGTTTAGGTTGTATGCCCGCTTCATTTTCAGTAAGGAAAAATTTTTCTAATCCCTTGTGTTTAAAAGATTTAATCATAGAAAGATAGTCAATTTCTGAGGAGCAGTATAAGTATTTTTTGCGATTTGCGCAAATGGCAATTATCCCCAAAGGCATTAAATCGCTCAGGAAGGAATAATAAATGAACAAAGAATTATTGGATAAAAAACTCTCCGTCTTACTTGACCAAGACGTCCAAAAAGAAATGGAACTTCGAGCCCGTATGGGACTGAAGCTTCGTCCGGAACTAAAGTTTTACGGTATCTGCTCAAGCTCGAAAACTGAGCCCAAAAACTCTGAGAATCTGCCTCACTATCTTTTTGTCACTACCGATGAAAAGAAAGCGAATAAGGCTCGAGAAATCATCTCTGATGCACTTCAAAGCCGCAATCAATCGGAGAAAGAGCATCCGAAATTTGACATTCTTTTTGAAATCCAAGAGAGCAAACTTCTGCTGCTCTCGCCAGAGAAGGCAGAAAGTTTTGAAGCTTTTAAAAATGAATTTCAAAAAACCAACGACCTCTTAAGTGTAGAAGCCGAAAAACGTCTTTCTGTTTTAAACAAAGGAATTTTGAACTCCGCAGTAAAAAAGGCGGGAGCCAAAAACAAAAGCACAGAGCTTCTGAAGAAGTTCAAAAGTCAGCTGATCAACAGGCTTTACCGGGCCCAAGTTCACGGCAAAGAAGTTCGCGTGAAGGTATACGACAAAAACGCGCCTTCACAAGAACCGGTTGTCATGCAAAGTCAGCAGCAAGACAGAACTCGGGAGAGATAAAACCTATGGCAAATCTCACAGAACTGTCCAGAAAAGAAGACAGCGTCATCTTGCTCGAACTTTTAGAGCCCTTCAAAGAACTTTTGACGGATGATGAAATCACGGAAATCGCTGTGAATCGGCCGGGTCAAATTTACTTTGAAAAACGAGGCCGTTGGATTAAGAAAGACGCTCCGGAATTAACATTTAAAACCTTGAAGCAAATCGGGGTCGCAGCCGCTGTTTTTTCCGGCGCAAATCAGGAATACAGCACTTCTTCCCCTATTCTTTCCGCCGTTCTTCCGGGAGGAGAAAGAGCTCAATTCGTACTACCTCCGGCCTGCCAGGAAGGCACCATCAGTGTCACTATCAGAAAGCCGTCTTTCCAAGTACGATCGTTGGACGATTACGCCCATTCAGGTTTCTTCGATTGCGTACGGCCTCTTAACTCTGTCAATGAAGAGGATCTAAAGCTATGGGAGCTTTATAGCCGGATTCATGACGCGGAAAACGGAGTTCAAAAGAAACGCAACTTCATTGAAGCTTGCGTTAAGGCACGAAAAACGCTCGTCATTGCCGGAGAAACCGGCAGCGGCAAAACCACCTTCATGAAGGCTTTGATGCAAAGCATCCCCTTTGAAGAGCGCATCATCACAATTGAAGACGTTCCGGAACTCGTGTACGGATTGCCCAACCACGATAACAAAGTTTGTCTTTTCTACGCTTCCGAAGTCAAGACCGGCTCAACAGTCAAACCCAACGACTTGATGAGATCCTGCCTTCGAATGAAGCCGGACAGAATACTGCTGGCTGAATTGAGGGGTTCGGAAACCTACGATTTCCTGAATGTTTGTCTCTCCGGGCACGGAGGTTCTATTACGAGCTGCCATGCCGGCAGTTGTAAAGGCGTTTTTGAATATCTGACGTTAAAAGTTCAACAGTCAGAAGAAGCCAAAACCATGACGCCCGAAAGAATCAACACGCTTCTGCACTTAGTCATTGATGTTGTGATCCATGTTCACAACAGCCGGGACAAAGGTCGTCATATCACTGAGATTTGGTTTAACGACAAATATAAACCGAATAGTCCTAAGGGGCTTAACCTTCTCGGAGAAGCAAGATGAGAATCAAACGGCAGTACCTGAAAATCGCGGGATGGATATTGCTAATTTGCGGAATGACCTCTTGGTTTGCCGGTCTGATCTTGTTTTTGCTTTTTAATTTACCGCTCACAAGCTGCTTCCCGTGGACCATTTGGCAGTACTACGCAATTTACGGAAACAGTAAAGACACTTTTTATCGCCTGATTGTGACGGTCTGCACATTCGGCCCCTGGTTTATTACCGGATACTTTGTCTTGGACAGAGTTCTACACTATAAGAAAAGAAAGCTGCACGGCAACGCTAAATTTGCCACAACCGATGAAATTGAAGAAGCCGGTCTTTTCCCGAAATCCGACAAACTCGACAAAACCATCCTTTTAGGAAAGTACAAAGGGAAGTATCTCTGCTACGGCGGTTATCAATTTGTACTGTTGGCTGCCCCGACGAGATCCGGTAAAGGCGTAGGGGTTGTGATTCCGAATTGTCTCAACTATTCGGACTCTCTTGTCGTCCTTGACATTAAGCTTGAAAACTATCGCATCACCTCCGGTTTCAGGAAAGCGTGCGGGCAAGACGTTTACCTTTTTGCCCCCTATGATACTCAGGGAAGAACGTGTCGCTACAACCCGTTAAGTTACATCAGCAAAGACAAAGCGTTTCAGATCAGCGATATTGACAGCATATCCGCTGCACTCTTCTCGACAAAAGTCGGATCGGATGAATTCTGGTCTGATCAAGCCAAGGATATGTTCCGAGGCCTTTGTCTGTTTGTCTTAGAACAACCGGAACTGCCTCATACTTTAGGCGAAATGTTCCGGCAGGCCAGCGGCAAGGGTAAGCCTCTCAAAGACCATCTTCAACAAACTGTTGAGGCAAAACAAAAAGAAGGGAAACCCTTTTCAAGTGCATGCATTGACTGTTTAAACCGAGTAATCACGATGCCGGATAACACTTTCGGGTCGGTAGTCGCCACTTTTAACTCAAAAATGAAGATGTTTCAAAACGTCCTTGTGGATATGGCCACAAGTGACAATGATTTTGATCTTCGCGATGTCAGAAAAAAGAAGATGACGATTTACTTTGGCATCACTCCAAACAAACTGGCAGATGCTGCCGGACTTGTGAATCTTTTCTTTGATCAATTAATCAACTTAAATGTCAACGAATTGCCGGAGGACAACCCTAAAGAGCTCAAGTATCAGTGCCTGATGATCATGGACGAATTTACTTCTATCGGCAAAGTCGAGATCATTAACAAGTCCGTGAGCTTCCAGGCGGGCTACAACATGCGGCTGCTGACGATCATTCAAAACAAATCACAGCTTGAACAGTGTTACGGCAAAGACGGAGCAGTAACCCTATTGAGCAACCATGCCGTGCAAATCATCTACCAGCCTTCTACCGCCACACCGAACGACGCTAAAGAATACTCTGACATGATCGGTTATGAGACCGTGAGAAACGGCTCCAAGTCGATCAGCTACAACTCTACGAGCGAATCGTTTTCAGATCAAAAAAGAGCCCTGATCTTGCCGCAGGAACTAAGAGAACTTGGGGATAAAAAAGAAATTGTTTGCACGGATAAATGCCGTCCTTTCAAATGCGAAAAAATCAAGTATTACCTAGATCCTGAATTTGTCAGACGCGGCTGGGGAAAAGAACTCGGACTTAAAGGGGTCTACCCTCCTGCTTCCACTCCGAAATACGACTTAAATGAATTTATTGCAAAGATTGAAAAACGCACGCGTTTTGCGACCGAAGAAGATTTCACAGACAACAAGGAACCAAGTTTAGTCGGACAAGAAGAGTTTCCGGAAACCGATCCGAACCTGTCTGAAGAGATGATGGATATGTTTGTAGAAGAACAGATTTCATATATCTATTCAAAGGTCATTACTGAAACGGATTCCGGTGTAGAAAACCGAAAACAAGCTGCCAATGAAGCGGTTGAAGAAGTTTTCGACGATTTATTCGGTGACCTCGAGGATGCCCCGGAAGAAAAAACCGGTATGGAAAAGGAAAACGCCGAGATTAAAGACAAATTTTCTTCCGAACAAAACCAACAACAAACTCAACAGGAAACACAGTCGGCAGAAAAGACCGACGAAGCAATAGAAAAGCTTTCCGGGCTCGATCTAAGTTCGATCAATTTAAACAACATCTTCGGAGGTGAGACAGCTTAATAACGAAGTCAGACAAATTCAACAAAGTATTTTTGGTACAAATTTTTTAGGAAACAAATATGACAAACGGTAACTACGAACAAATCGCAACCAAAATTGTGGTCTTTGCAGAACCTTCTCTGAGCCAAATTACACCCACCTCCGGACCCAATGCAGGAAATGAAACTTCTGTTCTGAATTTCAAAGCTTTTCATCCAAACTACACCCGGAATGACAAAGGCGAGTTCGAGCAGCAGGATTCTGATTGGTTCACAGTTAAGATGTATGGAAAAAAAGCTGAGAACGTCGCACGACACCTAAAAGAAGGTATGGTACTCGAAGTACGCGGCTCCGTCACAGACAAAACATTTACCGGAAGAGACGGTCAGGAGCACTCTGTCAAAGAAATCAACGCTTCTGCAATCGCTTTGTCTTTAGAACAGAACGGCATCAAATCACTTCAGTTTGAACGGGAAAATAAGCAGAAAGACAAATCCGAGCAAAAATCCGAGCAGCCCAGACGTAAATCAAGAGCGTCTACTGCTGTTCGATAAAAACAAAGAGAGGGTCGGGAGAACCCCTTTCCGACCCTTCGATCTGCCCGGGAGACACTTATGCCAGAAACTTCAGCACATCAGATTACAACCGTAATAGTCAAGAGAACCATAAGGCGAATACGCATACCAAAATCCAGCCCAGTTTTCTCTAAAAGAGAGAGAGACATGGCCTTTGAAGATTTTTTTGATACTCGCTTTAGGGAGCGCCATTTTAAGTCTTCCTTAAAGGAAAAAGGAGTAAACGATGCTGCTCGCTGAACAACTGGAATTTGATTTTTTTGCGCCTCCGGAACACGAAAAACCTAAGACCGATAAAAAGCCGGCTGTCTCAACTGCGATCAAAGACGAAGATATTTTAAATTACCAATTAAACAGGGACGGCAGCCGCAAGCTTCAAGATTTCGGGGAAGACCTTCAAAACACCCGCAAGGGAAGATCACTCAACAGGAGCACTGAACCTTATAAATTCATCCAGGGATCCCCGGAAGAACTTGAAAAACGTCTCTCTTCAGAACCGCTGGATAAGATCTGGCCTACAAGTTCCATCCTCGAGCTGCATAAAGACAACCCCGAAGCGGCTGCTTGTCTGTGGCTCGTAAGATCAACATTAAGAGGCAGACGTCCGGCCAAGGGCACTTTTAAATTCAGACGCTATCTGCACACGGCCTCCGCAGCAATCGCCTTGCATCGCCAAGTTATAAACGGAGAACTGGCTCCTGAAGCCCCGACCGATGCCTTTGATCATTTTTACGAAGTGGGGAATAAGTATAAGGTTCTCGCGCATATTTCTACGAAGTACTGGCCCTTCATCGGAGCCTATAGTATCGGCGACGCACAAGATATTTGTCGCTGGAATGCTCTGAGGCTCTCCGATGATACTGACATTAGGTCATATCAATATCAATGCATTTTGCCGGGATGCCGAGACAACAAGCAATTGTGTTTAAAAAACTCTGACGGGAAGCTTTTTCCCTATTATGCGGTAGCCGTCGGAAACAGCGAAAAAGAGTTCGAAGCTAATATTGAAAAGCAGCTCAAAACAACCTTCGGAAAACTGCTTGAAACTGCAAGTCAACCCGAAAAAGAACAAGAGTCCAAGCCCAAGCCTGCCCTATCCATAAAACTGTACGGCCGCGGAGTTCGTAACAGCCATACTTATGAAGTATATGGAAAATCCGGAACAATCGAGTTCCAGCTCACAGACAAGATTGCTTTTGAATCTGATGAAGCATTTTGGAACTATGTGAATACCCACAGAACGGAACTGGAAAATAAGTACCGAGAATTCCGGGCGGAATTTTCCAAAACGGAAAAAGACTGGAGAAGCGGTTCTCCGATTCGAGATCGTGTTGGCCCGGACTATCGAGAAGGAAAAGACGCCACGCCGGAAATGTTTATGAGTACCTTCGGCTTCAGAGGCGTGGAGTTCGGAAACTGGGTCAGGCAGGGCAAAAACGGCAGAGAGCGCCAATGGATGCTCAATAATGCCTACGACTCCCTCATGGATCTCTCAAAGATACTGGGCATTCCCCCAAAGGCCGTAGCCCTAGACGGCGAATTGGGATTGTGCTTCGGTTCCAGAGGACACGGCAGCGCATCTGCGCATTACGAACCGGCCAACCGACTGATAAATCTCACCAAAACCAAAGGCTACTCTTGTCTGGCTCACGAATGGTTTCATGCGCTCGACCACTATCTGATGAGAACGAATTACCGGGAAAAGCTCGATGTCAGGATGCTCAGTGAACAGGTTGATTCAGAGGTAATTTTTAAATTAACTCCGCAGGCTCAGGAGCGAATCAATGAGGGCGGTAAAAAGATTTATTCGCTATGGATGGGTTCTGCCTCCCGAGTGGAATACGAACTCAAGACCAATCCGAAAGCTGCTGAATTAGCGCGAAGGGTTGTTGCCGGAGAACTGGATCAGGCCGATATTAATCTTGACATCCCGGATAGAGGCAGAGAACTTGTCTACAAGGTAACTCTCACCAAGGAAGATCTCCTTCAGACGGAACGAGGCGCAGCAGATAAGATCCGGCCGGAGCTGCACCACGCATGGGCAGAAACGATTGACACCATTCGTTCAACCGCAATGCACCGACGAATGCTGAAGAAAAAAGCGTACTGGCATAGTAAAACAGAAGAAGCAGCCAGAAGCTTTGAGGCTTTCGTAGAGGTGCGCAGTCAAGAGTTAGGCATTACCAATGACTTCTTAACAAACGGAGCATTTGTCGAGAAGACGTTAGATAAAGAATCCTACTACCCTTATTTGGACGGCGTGGACGTCCGGAGGGTTTCCGAGAAATTTAAAGCCCTCTTTGAAGAGATTAAAAGCAAAGAAACTGAAAAAGGAGTTGCTCTTTTCTCAAAAACCAGAGAGGGCAAAAGCGGTGCCAAGATTTCTGAGATTAGAGAAGCCTTGGAGAAAAAATTCGGCAAAACTACCATTAACGCTTTAATTGACAACGGCCGTCTCAAAATTGTTTCCGGCATCAATGATGTACCGCCATACCTGTCAGCTTTGCCGGAAGAGTTAAAAAATTCCAAGAAAAACACAAAGACCGGATTTATTGTCCCCGATCAACTTGCTCATGACGGCAATCCGGAAGGAATTTTTGCGACTCTGAAATTAAAAGAGAACCTTCATTTCCCCAGCGGGAAAGTAATCGTAAAAGAGGGTTTCCACATCGCCTATCAACATCGAGGATTCGGAGCAAAACATTTGACTGGAAACCTCTTGGAACATCCCAATAGATCTTTGTCAGTCACTCAAGAGAACAAAACCGAGGAAGCACTCTTATCTTTAAAAGAAGTACTAGGATCGGCTTCAGAATTATTTAAAGTCAAAGAAGATCAATTCGTCTTTTACTCAAATAAATATAACAGAGGCGTCCCATGCAAACTTAATGATGACGGGGACCTTTTTGCAGTCATCACCGACAGACCCGTCAACGTAAGAGGTGACCGATATAAGATTTGGGGAAATGATAGCGTGAGACTGTCGGGCGCGCTCATCTTTCCCGACCATACTGCATCCGTAACAGCACCCTCTTTAGTACCAGCCATTGAGCAGAATCAAAACGGAACTCAACCCGTGAAGTCGCACAAGGGTCTCTACACTGACGTGGATTATACCGAAGAATTAAAAAACAATCTTGCTCAAGCTCGCTCAGGGGAGAAAAGGAGCTTCAAAAAAACTCCTCATTTCATTAACTCCGGTGAAGGAAGAGTACAAGGATTCTATGAACAAGAGCATAAAACTGCGTTTCTCATTGCTGAAAACTTAGTGCCGGAAGCTGCCTCTTCGGTGCTGCTTCACGAAGTCGGTATCCATATGGCTTACGACTCCGAGCTGAAAGAAAAAGTTATCCCTTTAGTAAAAGAGGCTCCGCGTCTATTAGAGGAAGGCTTCAGACAGCGAGATCCGGTCTGTATGGCAGCCGAAATCCGCTTAAAAGATTCCGGGATTACAAAAGATCATCCCAATTATGCGGAAGAGACTGCGGCGTACCTTGTTGAAGAATGTTCTAAACAAAGAAACGCACTGCCCAAGCTTCAGCGATGGTACAAACAGATGCGCTCGACTGTAAGCGTCTGGCTTGTCGAGCATGGCTTTAAAGATAGTAAAACTCTTACTACTGACGACTTTGTGACTATCGCCAAGGCAAACATTAAGGCCTTAGCAGAACAAAAAGAATTAACCGCTTCTCTGACAAAAAACGAAAAAATCCATTTTTCGCTTAACAAGCAGCATCGAGACACTTTGGACTTAATGCGAAAAGAGTTGCCGAAAGCTGACCCGGCGATGCAAAACCCCAAGCTTTTAGAAAAAGTGCTTCAGGCTGTGGAAGAAAGAATGCTTGACTGTGAACGGCAGGGAAAAATACTGGAGGTCAACTCGGAGTTTTTTAAACGCCAAACCCCAGCCAGCCGCACCCAAACCGAACAAAAAATCCCGGAACAAAACAAAACCAAAGGACTCGAACGTTAAACCGTTCAAGGAGAAATTAAATCATGAGTATCGATAGAGATATTTCCATCCGTCAAAAATTAAAACCTTTCAATCCATTCTTACAGATGGAAGGCGTCACTGAAATTGCTGTTAATCGACCGGGGCAACTTTACTACGAAAAAGAAGGAGTTTGGAATCAAGTCTCGGTGCCGAGCCTAACTTATGAAGCGCTGATAGAGCTTGGAATCACCGCAGCCAAATACTCCGGTGACAACGTCAACTTCTCCAAGACGGAACCTATTGTTTCCGTCACGCTGCCCGACGGCGAACGAGCTCAATTTATACAGCCTCCTGCTTGCTCTCCCGAACTGGTCAGTCTCACGATCAGAAAACCGTCTTTAAAAATTATTTCCGTTGATGATTTTTATCGATCCGGTTTTTTCAATCATATGAGAAAAGCTGAAGAACAAAATCCGGAAGATGAAGAATTACTTGAAATTTACGGACACCTTCAGGAATACGAAGAAGGAGCGAAAAAAAGAGTTGAATTCTTGAGAAAGGCTGTCCGGTACGGAAAGAACATCGTGATAGCCGGAGAAACCGGAAGCGGAAAAACAACCTTCATGAAGGCGTTGATGCAGGACATTCCCAGAGACGAAAGGATCGTCACGATCGAGGACGTTCCGGAACTGGTTCATGGGCTCCCCTATCATGACAACAAGGTATGCCTGTTTTATCCCAGCGAAGCAAAACGTAATTCAAACGTAACGGCTGCCTCTCTGATGCGTTCATGTCTGCGAATGAAGCCGGATCGAATTCTATTAGCGGAACTTCGAGGGCCCGAAACATTTGATTTTTTAAATATCTGTCTTTCCGGACACGGCGGCTCAATCACCAGTTGTCATGCAGGCAGCTGTGAGGATGTCTTCAAGTACCTTGCTCTGAAGGTACAGCAAGCTGAAGACGCTAAAACGATGACAACAGAACAAATCAATCGTTACCTCCAAGATGTCATAGATGTGGTTGTCCACATCCATAACGATAAAAAAGGCATCGGACGCCATATCACGGATATTTGGTTTAAGCCCGCCAGGCTCAAATCATAAGGAACAGCCAAATGAGTCAGCCTAGAAACAAAAAAATTATCAAGGTTGCCGTCGGAATCATCGGCTGCCTTCTCTTAGCTGTTTTGTTCTTTGAGATTTCAGGATTTTTATTCCTCAAGATTTTTCGCCTCCCCCTTGAAATATGCCGTCCTTGGACAATATTTCAATACTGGATGATGTATCGGGACAGCAATAGGAGTTTCATCAAGGCGGCTATCCTCGGCTGTCTGCTTGCTCCTTGGCTGATTACCGCAGCCGTTGCAATCGCTATCAAAATTAAAGCCGAAAAAAGAAGTTTACATGGGGATGCGGCTTTTGCCAGCAGCACCGAGGTTCAAAAATACGGGCTTATCAATCCGCCGGACGGATTGGATAAAACCATCTTGGTTGGCAAACATAACGGAAGATACCTTAATTACGGCGGAACAGAGTTTGTTCTTTTAGCCGCCCCGACACGGTCCGGTAAAGGTGTCGGCGTTGTTATTCCGAATTGCCTTAATTACAGCGACAGTCTTGTTATTTTGGACATTAAGGGAGAGAACTTCGATATTACATCCGGATACCGAGCGGCTCACGGTCAGGAAGTTTACCTTTTTGCTCCTTTCGATCCTGAAGGAAAAACTCATCGGTACAACCCGTTGGAATACATTAGTTCCAACGAAGTTGATCGCGTCGGAGATATCGACGCCATTGCCACGGCGCTTTATAACTCTGAGTCAAACGGAGATAAATTCTGGAGCGAAAACGCTAAAGATTTGTTCCGCGGATTATGTCTTTACGTATTAGAAACGCCGGGCATTCCTAAAACTTTGGGACAAATTCTCAGGGAGTCATCAGCAGCAGGATTAAAAGACTCATTAACAAAAAAACTTAAGGATGCACAAGACTCCGGCCATCCCTATTCCAACCGTTGTATTGAAGCATTAAACAGAGTTTTTAGTAATTCAGAAAATACTCTGTCAGGCATTGTCAGCACGTTCGGGACACCTCTTCTCGGTTTTGCCAATGCTCGGGTTGATCTTGCCACGAGTGCTAACGATTTCGATCTGAGAGACGTTCGTCGAAAGAAAATGAGCATTTACCTCAAGATCGAGCCAAACAAGCTTAAAGAGGCTCGGGTACTGGTCAATTTATTTTTTGATCAGCTGCTTAATTTGAACACTAAGAAACTTCCGGAACAAGACAAAAGCCTCAAGTATCAATGTTTGGTTCTGTTAGATGAGATGACTTCAATCGGCAGAGTCCCGATGATCAGTCAGGCAATCGCGTATATGGCCGGTTACAACATGCGTCTGCTGACGATTATTCAAAGCATGACTCAGTTGGCAAGCGCCTACGGCAAAGACGATGCTGAAACGATTAGGGCCAATCATTCTCTACTCATCATGTATGCCCCCAATCCTACTCAACAATCTTTAGCAAACGAGTACAGTGAGATGCTGGGTACTCAAACGGTTAAGTCCAAATCAACCTCTAAAGGAAAAGGTTCAACATCAACCAGTGAATCAGATCAAAGACGCTCTCTTCTGCTCCCTCAGGAAATAAAAGGAATCGGAGATAAAAAAGAAATTGTTGTACTTAATAAAGGTTCTGCAAAACCTATTCTTTGTCAAAAAATCCGCTATTACAAAGACCCGAACTTTGAGTGCAGACAACGCTGGGAAACTCCTTTTGTACCTGTGCAGGACGTTGAAACCTTCACAGCGTCATTAGACGAAAGAGTGAACCAGGTATTGGCCACTGAGCTGACAGAAGAAGACTCAAGAAAAATTGCCGGAGTTAACGATTTACCGGATATTCCCAAAGAACTTGCCGAAACGCCGGATTCAGATTGGAGTAATGAGCAAATCCAAAACTATGTTGAAGCTTCTTTTACCAAAATTGCTGCGAATCGGTTCAATCTTTCTGCTATCCAGCACGCTCCTAAGTTAGACCTATCTAAGAATCAGCCGCCGGAAAAAATAAACGGTAATACAGACGATGGTGAAACTTCTGAAGATCTGGACAAGACAATCAGCGATTTGTTTGACGGGGTAGATATACCTACTGAAGAACAAGAAAAAGAGCCTGCGCAAGAGTCGGAGGATATTTCGTTGCAGCAGCCCTCTTTTGATCCGGCCTCAGTAAATGAAGAACCTTCCTCGAGCCTCGATAAAAAAACGGAAGGGCCGGAAAAGGAAGATGAAAATTTAGAGGCAATTTTCGAGACTCCGACTGATAAACCGCCCGCTTCCGCGCCTTCTGCCTCTCCTAAAAAGAAACAGACTTCCCCGCTAAAGGACATTCGAAATTTATACCGTCGTAAGAAAACGCAGACAACTTCCGGCGAATTCAAGCGGCATTTTTCCACCCTCAAATAAGGAGTTAGCTTATGACAAGCAAATATCAAGATTTTTCTGAATCTCTGGTTGTATTGGGCGAACCCAAGTGCACCAGTATTTTTCCTACTAAAGGCCCTCATGCCGGAAAAGAAACGAAAGTTCTGGAAGTCCTAACTTATCATCCAAACTTTGAAAAGAAGGCGGACGGTTCTTTTGAACGAAAAGAACCTGATTTCTACAAGCTTCAGTATTTCGGTGCAACAGCAGAAAATATGGCAAAACTGCTTCAAAAATCAATGCGCCTGGATGTTCGAGGTTCCTTAACAACTGAAAATTTTGAAAAAGACGGAAAGCAGTATGAGAACAAAGTGATCAAGGCAAAAAGCATCGCCTTATGCCTAAATCAACTGGGAATCGAATCCATAAAATTTAGAGCCCCTGAAAAGAAGGCTGGAAAATCCCAGACCCCTGAACTTGATCGTTAACCTCATCTCCGGAGCGCCATGCGGCGCTCCCTTCTTTGATCCATAAAAATGACAATAAAAGTATTCATTGCTGAAAAACCGTCTGTTGCCAAAGCGATCATCAACGAATTGGGGTCTGTAAAAAAACTCAATGGTGCGGTGCTTTGCAAAAACAACATTTACGTAACATGGTGCTTCGGACATCTGTTGGAACAGGCCGAACCGGATGCGTACCTTCCTGAAGACATTCCTGTGGGAAAAAAGGGAAATAAGATTTGGCGTGTTCAAGATCTCCCGATCTTTCCTCAAAAATGGATTCTTCAGCCGAAAAAGGATAAAGGCGTAAAGGCTCAACTCAAAGTCATCAAAGACCTTTTGACAAAAGCCGATATCGTAGTCAATGCGGGAGACCCGGACAGGGAAGGTCAACTTTTGGTAGACGAAATCCTAGAGCATTTCAAATATAAAAAGACTGTCCAACGCTTTTTAGTATCTGCGCAGGATTCAGCTTCCATCCGAAAGAGCCTTACTAAAATTGAACCGAACAGCAAATATGAAGGCATGAAACTTGCTGCCTTGGGCAGAAGCAGGGCGGATTGGCTTCTTGGAATGAACCTAACAAGAGCGTTGACGCTTAAAAAAGCATTGTCCGGAGAAAGAACTCTGATCGCTGTTGGAAGAGTACAGACCCCTACTTTATCGCTTGTAGCAAAACGAGACCAAGATATTAGAAACTTTAAGCCCATTCCATTTTTTACCATCAAGTGCACTGTCTCAAACGGCAGCACTGATTTTTCTGCCTCGTGGATACCAAAAAACGGACAAAGTGGGTTAGACGAAGAAAGGAGACTGACCGACGGAACGGTCGCAAAGAGTCTCGTCAGCCGCTTACAGAATCAAAAAACGGCAAAGGTTCTATCCTTTTCCAAAGAAATCAAACAGAAAACTCAGCCAAAAGTATTTTCTTTAGCAGACATTCAGCTCGAGGCCAGCAGCAAATATGGTTTTTCTGCCCAAGAAACCCTAGATACCTGCCAATCGTTATATGAAACTCACAAGTTAGCGAGCTATCCTCGTTCGGATTGCCAGTATTTACCGGAGTCTCAATGGGAAGAATCTAAAACCGTTTTAACCGCAATTGCTAAGACACTTCCCAAGTTTCTTCCGTTAATTAGGCAATGCAACCTTCAGATTAAATCGTCTGTTTGGAATGATAAAAAAATATCTGCACACCACGGAATTATTCCGACCGGCCAAGCCGGAAGCCTTGAAAAGCTCTCAGACAAAGAACAAAAAATCTATGAGCTGCTATGCCTCCGGTATATCTGCCAGTTCTATCCTCCATACAAGTTCTATTCGACCAATGTGTCTCTAGCCGTTGAAAACGAAACTTTCATCGCTAAAGGAACAACAACTATCAGTCCGGGATGGAAAGCCGTCATAGCACAAGAAAAAAATGAAAAGGAAGAAGAAATTCCTCTGCTTCAAGAAGGACAACAGCTCACTCTTAAAGATGTAAAACTTCAGCAAGAAAAAACGAAAGCTCCTCCGGCCTTTACAGAGGGAACTCTGATTGCTGCAATGGAGAATATTCATAATGCAGTGGAAGACCCCAAAGACAAAAAATTATTAAAAGACGGAGACGGTATCGGCACGCCGGCAACACGTGCAGCCATCATTACCGAGCTTAAGCGAAAGGGATATCTGGAAACTAAGGGCAAACAAATTCATGCAACAGCTTTAGGTCAGCAACTTCTAACCGTAGTTCCTCCTCTAATTAAAAATCCGGCTCTGACGGCCAGATTCGAAAGAGTCCTAAAACAAGTTGAGAACAAAGAAGTTCTGCTGGAACAATTTTTGGAAATTCAAAAGAAGTTTATTCGTCAAGAAATTGCTTCACTATTTAAAAAGGAATAATTCATGAGTTCAGCTCTTAAAGAATTATTCCCAACAGTTAAAAGGCGCCCTCGTACTCTCCATGTCGAACGCCGAGAGAGAACTTCTGCATCTTTTCTAAGAGTTCTTTCTTCTAAAGATAAAGCCCGGGGAATAGCGAAACGCCTTCCGGAAGCTTTTGTTCATTTTGGAAGCGGTGCCATAAAAAATTATGAGCATTTAAGACGGGCCGTATCCTACATTGCGAGAAACGGAAATATCACGTTAGAGAAAGCTGATAAAAGCCTCCTGGCTGGGAAAGAAGACTACGACAGTGAGCTTTACAAGTGGAAATTGAGCCAAACGATCCCTGATCAGGGCGGCTCTCTAAGCCATGCCAGAAGGCTTATTCTTTCAATGCCTGCGGGTACGCCGGAAGATAAATTCAAAAACGCGTGCAGAAAATGGGCAAACGACACTCTGGCCGGCTACGAATATGTACTTGGATTTCACACAGCTTCTACAGACCAAAAAACTAACCAGCCTCACTGTCATATTATCGTTAGTACCATCGGAAAGGATGGTAAGCGAATGCATATTGATAACCAAACTCGTGACGCGATGAGGGAGCATTTTGTCTCTTGCCTTAAAGACTTTGGCATTGAGGCGACTGCGACTCGCCGCTGGTCAAGAGGAAAAGTGCTCAAGGGAGTCCCTATTTCCGAAATACATAATGAAAGAAAATTTGCTTCGAACCAGGAAAGAGCTAAAGCTCATGCTATTGCTCGAAAAAAAGAACGTCTTAGAGCGAAAGATAAGCAAATACAAAGCGTGATCTCTGCCTTCAAAGAAGGAAGGAACATCGAAGACACTCCCGGCATTACAAAAATCAAAAAAAATCGAGAAAAACTCCTTCAGCTTGTTAGCAAAGCCGTCGCTGAACTAGAACAAAGCGGAAACTCTGAAGATTTAAAAATAGCAGCAGGCTTAAAGGACTATTACAAAACGCTTGGCCCTGTTGAATCTTTGAGCCAGCGAACTTTGCGCGAATTAAGAGAAACCCAAAGGAACAATCAGAAACAGGCGAACCATATCCGGAGGATGCAAGCTATGAAAAAAAGAAAATTAGAACGTTAAATTCGAAAAATAAAATTCTTACATCTGTTATAGGGGAAAAATTGCTTAATCTATTTTTTTATACTATGATGAATCTATATCTAAGGCTGGGCCGTTCGGAATAATTGCTATTTCGACGCAAGAACAGGACGGGGTATCGGTGACATCCAGGGATATTTATATCCTAGCGCATTAAGCTTATATCTTGCCGTTGCGGGTGAGCATGTTGCAGGTGAGCAATGAAATTAGATACATCACAATAAAGCGACCTTTTTGGTCGCTTTATTTTTAACAGATAAAGTCGTTGGCAAAGATATTCACGTGACTTCTTCCCTTTAGCGCAATTTTCTCATCATGGCAATTCTTCCATACTTCATTTGAAAAATTTCCTGTTTCAGAGAAAGCGTTGTAATGTTGTTGGGCTGTTATTTTAAAACCGAAGCGCCATGTACCATTGAGTCGGCAACTTGCCTTATGCGGTGGTATCTTAGTTTCGAACCTTGCATGATGTTCTTTTCCTAGAGAGAAGAGAATCTTTTTTTCATCAATCAAATAACGTTCTTGAGTTGTCTTATTAGCCCGTCTAGGACGTCTAGTTTTTTTTAGTTGGGATAATGCGCTATCTAACTTGGTGGAAAATTCTTTATCCAAACTATAGCCATTTATTGCGGAAAAAAGATTTACTCTCTTCTGCGAATAAAAATTTCTAACCGGAAGACATAACATCTGGTAGGTTAAAAAATCTTCTTTTTGCCGGTATAAATACAAAAAATTCCTTACCAGTCGAAGGCAAGACTTCTCCAATAAACTTTCCGCATTTAAATAGTAATTGTCACCTTCCAGCTGCCCAGTGAAGAAAGCTCTCTCTATACCTCGCGTAACCTCCGGTGATTCAGTTAGTAACAAAACTCCATCATATGTCTCTAGGTCTAGTTCGCTTAAGTACTTAGTTAATTCACCAACATAAATATCCGGTTTTTTGTCAACAACTTTAGATTTGAACTCAACTTGTAACGGGACGCTATCAAGTGCTTCGATTAAACCCTTTAGTTTGTGCTCCATCTTTAGCAGGGACGAGCAGAGATGTTTATTTGATGAGACCAGAATAAATAAGAGCCTCATAATTGGATTTTCTTAAGAAGATTTTGTAGAACTTCAGCTGAAAAAAAGATTTTCTCTCTATCTTCTGAGGAGATAGTACCCAAAAATTTTAAAATTCCTCTAATCTCTTCCCGCGAAAAGGCATCGTCTCCATATTTATTTTTGAAATGTTTCGTACTAGAAGGTTCCTCTTTTTGATAAGAGTAATCTTCTTCGCTAGGTATCAATCCGATTTTTGCTTTTTGTGTGGGATGCCTGACATACTTTATCGGAGCTCCACCATCAATTAATTCGTCAAGATATTCTTTTAAGCTCAACCCTTCGAGAACTTCTTTTACCGGCTTTTCAAGTTTCAGCTGACTTGGAATTTGACTCAACAAAAGTGGTCTCCTGTGACAATTCCACATTTCAACCACTGCATCCATAAGATTTTCTTTAAAATTTTCCATGATTTTTTAAATTAAAACTTTCTAAACTATTAAGCTATATTGACACAAGCAATAGGAACTTAGGCTCCAATTATTTAGATTAAAGATATGAAAGCCTTCGGCCCTTAAACAGAAAACGGCAGAATGACTGAGATTCAGTATAACTGTGTTATGTCTTCCGATGGAAGAGAGAGGGCCTACCAAATCAAATAAACGAGGTAACTTTTTAGATGACTTTTTGGATTATATTTCCTTTATCTATCTATAACCATTTGAATTTATTATAGTATTATAATGCTCTCACTCGACCAGAATTCCACCCGGGTGTTCAGACGAACATCCGGGTTTTATTTTTTCCCGTAATTCAAATAAATAATCAGAGGAAAGAGGATCAGGCCCGATGCCACAATCACTGCCTGATATCCAAACCAGCCCGAAAGTGCTCCGGCCGCAAACGGCCCTAACGCCATACCGGCGTGTCCTGTTAGAAAATTAAATCCGAACACTTCGCCCTTCTTATCCGGCGGACATTCTGTCGAGATGATCGAATTCACTAAAGGAATTAGGCCGGCGATAGCAAATCCGGCGATGAATCGCCAAACACCGAATTCAAACGGAGTGCGACCTAAGACCTGGGCAGAGATTAAAAGGCCTGCAAAGAACAGAGAGCAGGAAAGCACTTTCAAAAATCCGAACTTCTGCCCCGCTGCTCCGAGAATCGGAGATGCGATCATGATCGAAATCGCGCAAACGGAAAATATCGTCCCCGAAAGCATCATGATGTTGTCCATGCTTCCCTGAAGCTGAGCAATGTAGAGCGGCAGAATTGGCTGAGCTGAGAACAAAGACGCGTGGATCACTGCGCACGCCATCAGCATCTTAAAGATCGCAGGCTGACGAATAACACTCCAGTCGAACCAATTCCTTGAAGTAACTTTAATCGTCCTTGGCTTTTCTTTAATGCAAAAACCAATGAGTAAAGAAATAAGACCCAGAGCGACGGACGCTACGAAGAAAGATTCACGCATTCCGAAATAATCTGCCAGCACACCGCCCACAAATGGTCCCACGACCGCTCCGACTGTCATACCGCCCTGCATCAACCCCATAGACAGACCTGTTTTACGGGCAGGAATTGAGGCAGCTAATAGAGCTAACAAGGCGGGATAAAGACCGGCGCACAAACCTTGGAAAAACCGCGCAGCAAACAGCTGCATCGGGGTCTGAACAATGCCGCACAGTGCATAGCTGATCGTCAGACCGATCGAAGCTCTTAACGCCATGAGTTTGCGGCTTTTACGGTCCGCGAGGACGCCCCAGACGGGGCCAAGCAGTCCGCTCACAAAGAAAGTCACCGCAAAAACTGCACCTGACCACATGTCGACTTCAGAAGCCTTAGCTCCGAGTTCAGAGGATAGATACACCGGCAAAAACGGCGTAATCATCGTGAACGACATATCCATCAAGAATGCGCTGGCGACTAAGATCGTAAGCGTTACTACCCACGGCACGAGAGCCCCTCCTTCTCTTGATCTTTTTAAGGATTATGCGCTCGAAACGGGCAGTTTTAAACATTTCACGAGAACCGAAAAATTTCCTTCGTTATAAATCGGAGTGGTAAACATCTAATGGTAGAATAGTCAAAATATCTCTGGATTCTAAGCTGATGAAACTCGTCACTAAATTTGCTGCGTCCTTAGCCGCTCTTGGCCTTTCTTTTAATGTTCTTGCTGCAGAACTGAATGTTTACGCTTCCATGCCTGAGAAATATGCTTCTCAGGTGCTAGAGCAGTTCACTAAAGACACGGGGATCAAAGTCAACTTCTTAAGACTTTCTTCCGGTGAAGTTCTGTCTCGACTCCAGGCAGAAAAAAGCAATCCTCAAGTCGATGTTCTTCTAGGAGGACCGGCAGACTACCTCGAAGTCGCCAAGAACGAAGGACTGACGGCGCCTTATAAACCTAAAGGCTCTGATTTCATTCCGGCTGAATTTAAGGACCCTCAAAATTATTGGACCGGTATCGGCATCATGCCGCTTGCCTTCATCACGAATAACAACTTTCTTAAAAAGAACAACCTGAAGGCTCCAACTTCCTGGCAGGATTTTCTGAAGCCTGAATACAAGGAAGGTCTTATTCTGGCTGATGCCCGAACCTCCGGCACTGCGACGGAACGCCTCTTTTCTTTAGAAAGAGTATTCGGACGTCAAGATAGTATCGATTTCCAGAAAAAACTTCACAAGAACGTTCAGATGTACACCAAGAGCGGAGCATGGCCTGCCTTGCGTGTCGGTGACGGACTGGCAGCCGCTGCCATGGTTTACTTGCCTGATGCGCTGGACATCCTCCAGTTAGGCTATCCGGTCACGATTTCTTATCCGAAGGAAGGCGTTACTTTCGGCATCGAAGTTGTCTCCCTTTTAAAGGGAGCCAAGCATCCTAAAGAGGCAAAAGAATTTTTAGACTGGGCCACTTCACCTAAGCTTGCTGAATTTCTTATCAAAAACAAGATTAGGTATGTTCCCACACGTACGGACGTCAAAGTTGACGATCCCGTGCTGGACCTAAAGAACATCCGTATGCTCAGCGTCCCCTTATCTGAAAAAGGCCGGCTGCGCGAACAGCTAACGAAAGACTGGATTGATCAGGTCTTACAGGCTAAATAAGACGTTAAATTAGAATTCCGGCGGCTTTTTAAAAAGAAAAACAAGCCGCCTTCAATTTAATAATGGGCGCACTCAATCATGAAAGTAATCGGTCTGACAGGCGGAATTGGGTCCGGCAAAACAACAGTTTCAGACTTGTTTGGCGAATTAGGAATTGATGTTGTGGACGCCGATGTCGTCTCTCGACAATTAACTGCCGTAAACGGCGGAGCAATGCCGGAAATCATTAAACAGTTCGGGCCTGAGGCAGCTTCTCCTGACAGCTCCATGAATCGAAGGTTCATTAGGGAACTGGTGTTTTCTGATCCTGAAGCTAAAACCGTTCTGGAAAATATCTTGCATCCTCTAATCCGCAAGGAATGTCAGCGCCAACTAGACGCTTCACAGTCCCCGTACACAATCTTAAGCGTCCCGCTTCTTATTGAAAGTCCTTTCTGGCGTTCTTCAATTAATCGACTGCTGGTTGTTGAAGCGCCTGAAGCTCTGAGAATCGAAAGAGTCATTCAAAGAAGCAAGCTAACGCCCGAAGGTGTAAAGAAGATTATTTCAACTCAGGCGACAACCGCGCAAAGACTCGATGCTGCAGATGACGTCATTGAAAATATAGGTACTCGCGAGATGCTGAAAGCTTCTGTATTAAAACTTCATTTGATGTACCTTTCCTTGAGTAAGCAAGACTAGAGTTGGCTCTCAGTCAGTTGTATGGAACCCGCTGTCTCGCAGTGAGAGATACAACAGCGTATTTTCTTAGTCTTAACCTTCTGTTTGTGTACAATCGTGAGAGAGAATCCCCTGGTATTTTTGCGTTATTTCTGAGAGATTTTTCGATAGCCGAACGCCTTCGGCGGTAATCCTTTCCATTACCGACCGTTAAGGGGAAAATATAAAATTATTCTAGGACTGCGAGAGATTGGAATGACCGAAACCTTATTACGATATGAGTTTCCCTCCAACGAAAAACTTCGTACTTTTTTGAGACTGGCTGATCTTTTTAAACAGCTGACATGGTTCGCTCAGCAGGAAAATTCAAATGATCACCGGGCTGCCATCATTAAGTACTTTGAGATTCAAGAGGTTACGACTCGTGGAGATCAAAAAAATGACCTCCTGCACGAACTCGCTCGCTTCCGCTCCTGCCTGGAACCTCTCGCAAATAACGACAATGTCGACCAGGAGTCTTTAAAAGAAACCTTGGACAAGCTCCAAGCCAGCAGAGCCGAATTAAGCTGCGTGGGCGTCAGAATCTCCCATCTCTCCAGCCAGAACGAATTCCTTAAAACAGTCGGACAGCGCTCAGGCATTCCTGCCGGAACCTGTGAATTCGACGTCCCTGTTTACCACCATTGGCTTCACCTTTCGGCTGAAGAACGCAAGCACTATCTCAATGAGTGGATAAAGCCCCTGCTCCCCTACAGCAACGCCATCGATTTGATTTTGAATCTGCTGCGCGGCACAGCTGAGTTAAATGACGTGGAAGCGATCAAAGGCTCTTACCAGAAAGACCTTCAGGGCAAAACGTTTACACTGCTCCAAGTGTTTGTGGATCCTAAACTGAATATGATTCCGAAGATCTCCGCGAACCGTTATCTCCTTTCGGTTCGTTTCTCCGACGCCAATTTCGGCAGCGGTCCGATCGCGGAAATTCCCGAGGTGATGCCTTTCCGCCTCGGTTTATGCAATATGTAGTAAAAATGGCAATTAAAGTTAAATGCCCGACCTGCGGGCGTGAATGTGAATACTCAGACAAGAACCCATATCGTCCTTTCTGCTGCGAACGTTGCCGCTTAATCGATCTCGGCGCGTGGGCAGAAGGGAAATATTTCATCAAAGATAAACCGATGGAAGGCGACGACGATCTTGATATCTCTGCCGATGCACTCGCCACCGGCAAACTCGCCGCACATAAAGCTGACCTAGAGAAGTAGAACTACTTTCTCGCCGTCACCTGCGCTAGTACCGGTTCCGTCGCCGGCAAAATCGGATGTGGTAAGTCCTCTAAGGTACAGAATCGATATGTCTGTCCTTCGAGACATTTCAGCTCTTCAGGATTCAAACGGCAATGCTGGAAATGCAAATGCACGGTGGCATGAGGATACGTGAACACCGTTGAATAAACCTCTCGGCAATCAGTTACCTGAACGCCGAGTTCTTCTTTCATTTCACGGACAAGCGCTTCCTCAAGAGTTTCTCCGGCTTCGACTTTGCCGCCCGGAAATTCCCAGTAGCCCGCATAGACTTTGCCTTCGGGACGCGAAGTCATCAGAAAACGTCCGTCTTTATCAAAAGCCACGGCAACAACCACTTCGGTCGGTTTAGTTGTCATGCTCAGTCTCCAAATGCATTCTTCCTGCCCAGTCGCGTGCAAACTGGTAAGCCACACGGCCGGAACGAGAACCGCGCTGCAGTGCAAACTGCAATGCTTCGGTTTGCCATCTGTCGGAGATTTCTCCGCCGAAATGTTTTGTCCAGCCTTCGGCGACCGCTAAATATTCTTTTTGAGAGAACGGGTAGAAGCTCAACCAAAGACCGAAACGCTCGGATAACGACATCTTTTCTTCGATCGTCTCAGCCGGATGGAGTTCGCCGTCTTCGTCCATGCTGCTGGCAAGGTTGTCCTGCATTTTCTCCGGCATTAAGTGACGACGATTGGATGTTGCGTACACCAGCAGATTGTCTCCGGTCGAAGCCACGGAGCCGTCCAAAATCGCTTTCAGTGCTTTGTATCCGCCTTCTCCGAATTCAAAAGACAAATCATCGCAGAAGACAATAAATTTTTCGGGTCGATCGGCGATGCGCTGAGCAATGTCGATCAGATCCTTTAAATCTTCTTTGTCCACTTCAATGAGACGCAGTCCTTGATCTGCAAACTGCTTCAAACACGCACGGATAAGAGAGGATTTTCCGGTGCCTCGCGCACCGGTTAAAAGAACATTATTTGCGGGCAAACCTCGAACAAACTGCTCCGTGTTTCTGAGTAATGCGGCTTTCTGCTGATCCGCATTCTTAATCGAATCCGGATCTACGAGTGCGACTCGATGAATCGGCTCGAGGACGCCGTAGGACATGCCCAAGTATTGTTTGCGGCGCCACCGAAAAGCCGCCGCACTCCAATCCACTTCATCCTCGATCTTTGGAAGAAGGATTTCCAGTCGATCGAGAAGACGTTCCAGTTTTTGTTCGAGTTTTGCGTCTGCCATCTCTTTTTTAGCTTCTGTAGTCTGCGTTGATCGAAACGTAATCGTGAGAAAGGTCTGTGGTCCAAACGGTTTCGCAGGCATCTCCACGGCCAAGGCTGATACGAACCGTGATTTCGTCCTGACTCATCACGGCAACGCCCTGCTCTTCCATGTATTCAGGCGCACGGCTACCGTTCTTAGCCACTAAGACATCGTCCAACCAAAGAGAAACTTTCGTTGCGTCCAAATCCGGAATCTTGGAGTTCCCGACCGCGGCCAGGATACGCCCGAGGTTAGGGTCGGAAGCAAAAAAGGCTGTCTTAACCAACGGAGAATGAGCGACGGCGTAAGCAACTTTCAGAGCTTCCGCCTCGTTCTTTGCATCTTCCACCGTAATCGTGATGAACTTGGTTGCACCTTCTCCGTCGCGAACCATGGCTTGAGAAAGCTTTTGGCCGACTTCAATCAGAGAGTCCAGCAAATCATCAAAGCGCGGATCGTCCATGCTTTCAATCGGACGAGCATTGCTGCAGCCGGTGGAAATTAAAACAAAGGAGTCGTTCGTGGAAGTATCGCCGTCAACCGTAATGCGGTTGTAAGAGGCATCCGCAACCATCTTGACGACCTTACCGATTAAGTCCTGACCGATGGCAACGTCTGTTGCAATGAAACCCAGCATCGTAGCCATATGCGGCTCGATCATGCCGGATCCCTTACTGATGCCGGTAATCGTGATTTCGTCGTCATCCAGCATGACACGCTGAGAAACGCATTTAGGAACCGTGTCCGTCGTCATCATCGCTTCGGCTGCCGCAATCCAGTTTGTTCTGGATAAATGTTTAGCGGCTTCTTCCACGCCTTTAAGCAAGCGGTTCATGGGAAGCGGTTCCATGATGACACCGGTTGAGAACGGAAGAACCTGCATCGGAGAGCAGTCGAAGATATCTGCGACCTTTCTGCAGGTTTCCTGAGCATCTTGGAGACCTTGTTCGCCAGTGCCTGCGTTTGCTATGCCGGTGTTGACGACTAATGCTCTGATGTTATTCGTTTCAGCTAAGTGAGCCCTGCAAACCTGAACGGGCGCAGCCGCGAAGCGATTAGAAGTAAACACGCCTGCGACACGGGAGCCTAATGCCAACTCAACCACTAGAACGTCATTGCGGTTGGGTTTACGGATATTAGCTGCCGCAACGCCGAGGACAACTCCGGGAACCGAATAAATCTCAGACGGTTCGGGCGGGAAGAGATTGACTGCCATATTGCTTTTCCTTTGTTAGAAAAATCTTTTGATTTAGTTTTTCGATTTTAGAGCACGAATAACGGCCAAAAGAAAACGGCCCAAGGTGTTTTCACCGAGAGCCGTCTTTCCGTTAATTCAGATTAACGAAGCTTGCCGTGGCAGTCTTTAAATTTCTTGCCGCTGCCGCAGGGACACGGATCATTGCGTCCGACATGTGCGAACGGATCTTCTTCCTGAGAAAGGGCTTCTTGCTGAGCGGGAGCCTGAGCTTCCTGCTGAGCAGCAGCGACTTCTTCAGGTTCCGGCTGACGAATCTGAACATTCATCAGAACACGGGTGACATCAGCACCGACAGTCTCAAGCAAGTTGGCAAACAGTTCAAAGGCTTCGCGCTTGTATTCCTGTTTCGGCTGTTTCTGAGCGTAGCCGCGGAGATAGATACCCTGACGGAGCATGTCGAGCTGGCTGAGATGCTCTCTCCAGCGTTGATCCAGGAACTGAAGCAGAACATTGCGTTCAAACTGTGCAAAAGCTTCGTGACCGACTAAAGCGACTTTTTCGTCATAAACCTTGTTGGTTGCTGCAAGCAGCATATCCAGAAGTTCCTGGTCGTCGGAGCTTTCGGATTTTTCCAGCGTAGCCTTAAGGGGAACATCCAGATTCCACTGTTCTTTCAGCTCTTTTTCTAAGCCTTCAAGATCCCACTGCTCTTCGACGGTATCTGCCGGAACATAGTGGCGGAACAGGCTGGTGAAGTATCCGTCGCGAAGTTCCTTCACGGGGCCGGACACATCTTTGTTTTCCAGAATTTCGTTACGCAGAGCGTAGATTTCCTTTCTCTGATCGTTTGCCACGTCATCGTATTCAAGCAGCTGCTTACGAATATCGAAGTTGCGGGATTCGACCTTGCGCTGAGCGGTTTCAATGGAGCGGGAAACAATACCTGCTTCAATAGCTTCGCCTTCAGGCAGGCGCAGCTTGTTCATCAAAGCCTGCATCTTTTCGCCGGCGAAGATTCTGAGCAGCGGATCTTCCATGGACAGATAGAAGCGGGAAGAACCCGGGTCACCCTGACGGCCGGAACGTCCGCGCAGCTGGTTGTCGATACGGCGGGATTCGTGACGCTCGGAACCGATAATTCTCAAACCGCCGAGTTCAACGACACGATCGTGGTCAACCTGCCACTTCGCTTTGATTTCTTCTTTCTGAGCTTTCTTCTGTTCGTCAGAAAGGGTTTCGTCGTTGTCGATCTGCTCAAGAGCCTTGCTGATGCCGCCGCCTAAAACGATGTCGGTACCGCGCCCGGCCATGTTGGTCGCAATGGTAACCATACCGGGACGGCCGGCTTCCATAACGATCTGAGCTTCTCTTTCATGCTGCTTAGCATTCAGCACGTTGTGCGGGATGCCTGCTTTAGTCAGCATGTCGCTGATAAGCTCGGAGTTTTCGATCGAGGTCGTACCGACAAGCACCGGCTGACCGCGGCCGAAGCACTCTTTGACGTCGTCAACGATGGCTTTGTATTTTTCTTTCGCAGTGCGATAGACCTTATCCTGCTGGTCATCACGAATCATCATGCGATGGGTCGGAATGACAACGGTTTCAAGACCGTAAATTTCCTGGAATTCATAGGCTTCCGTATCGGCCGTACCGGTCATACCGGAGAGCTTTTCATACATGCGGAAGTAGTTCTGGAAGGTAATAGACGCGAAAGTCTGGTTTTCCTGCTGGATTTCAACGCCTTCTTTGGCTTCAACGGCCTGATGCAGACCATCGGACCAGCGGCGTCCTTTCATCAAACGGCCGGTGAATTCATCAACGATGATGACTTCGCCGTTCTGAACGACATAGTGCTGGTCTTTAACAAAGAGCGTATGCGCGCGAAGTGCTGCATTCAAGTAGTGCAGCAGCATGATGTTTGACGGAGAGTACAAGCTCTGGCCGGCAGGCAGCAGCCCCATATCGACCATGATCTTTTCGACTTTCTCGTGACCGGCTTCGGAAAGCTGAACTGTGTGCTGCTTTTCGTCAACCCAGTAGTCACCTTCGCCCTTTTCCTGTTTCTGGCGAACCAGCATGTCGGGAATCTTGTCGATCGCAACGTAAATATCCGTGCTGCCTTCGGCAGGACCGGAAATAATCAGCGGAGTTCTGGCCTCGTCAATCAAAATGGAGTCCACTTCGTCCACGATCGCGAAGAACAGACCTCTCTGGCGGCGAGCGCCGGTCTCATACTCCATGTTGTCGCGGAGGTAGTCGAAGCCGAATTCGTTGTTCGTACCGTAAGTAATATCAGCGGCGTAAGCAGCCTGTTTCTGATCGTTCGGCTGGTTGGAAAGAATCGTTCCGACAGTCATTCCGAGGAAGTTGTAAACCTTACCCATCCAAGCCGCGTCACGGCTGGCCAAGTAATCGTTCACCGTCACAACGTGCGCGCCTTTGCCGGGCAATGCGTTGAGATAAACCGCTAATGTTGCAGTCAAAGTTTTACCTTCACCGGTACGCATTTCAGCGATCTTGCCGTCGTTTAAGACCATACCGCCGATTAACTGCACGTCAAAGTGGCGCATACCGAGAACACGGAAACTTGCCTCACGCACAACGGCGAATGCTTCCGGCAGGAGAGAGTCCAAGGAAGCGCCGTCGGCTAAACGCTGACGGAATTCAGCCGTCTTGGCTTTGAGCTGTTCGTCGCTCAATGCCTTGATTTCGGGCTCAAGTTTATTAATCACAGCAACTTTACGGCGATACTGTTTAATCAGTCGGTCGTTGCGGCTACCAAAAATTTTTGTCAGAAAACTGGCCATTAATTCTTTCTCTTAATAAAAACGGAGGCACAACGCCTCCCATTGGCAGTTACACCTTGCCAATTTTGAAACTCACTGATTTTACAACACTAAACAGTTTTTGCCCGTCCTTTTACAAGTTGCATACAAAGCGTGACGCTTCTGTAGCTCAATCAGGTGAGGAATTGAATTCGCTTCTTCAATTTGCTAACTTAACACTGCTATGTCTGATTTATCCTGGATCTGAAATGTACCCGCGATCTGCACAAAAACCGATCTCCAAAGTCCTTCAAAAGGGCTCCTTGGCTAAGCATTTCGGATTCTTAAAATTAGCAAAGCGCCTTGCTGCAGTGATTGATCCCGTCTGCCAAGGCTACAAACTCGGAGCTTCGGTCACACCAGACTGTCTCAGAATCACCGTTCAGCAGGTTCGCATCAAAGACGAGAACCCCTACGACATCGATCCGGATGAAGATCCTCGCGATCTGATCAAAGAAGTGCTACTCTTGGAAATCGGCCTGCCCAATCCGCTTTTTGTCCGCCGCTTTACCATGTTCCAGCCCTCGATCGAAAAAGCCCTCGCTGAAAAAGGCTTCGGCGCCATGAAAGTCAAACCCGTTATCGATCGATGCGGTCTGCATCCGCAGCCCTTCCTCTTTACGGAAAGCGGCCCCGCAATCGGCGGTCCCGGAGCAGTAGAAGGCGCTAAAGAGTTATCGGAGCGCCTGCCGGAGAGCTCACCTTTAAAGGAAGCAATGGCCAAACTTGCCGCTACCTTGGAAGAACATCAAGGTCCCGGCCGCAGGTAAGAAAAAGCCCGCGGCTAGCGCGGGCAAAAACAAGAAGTTTTCTTTTCTTAGTTCGAAGGTTCTTTTACCGCTTCGGTAAAGGCCTTCGGAGCAGTGTGTTCGTCCTGATATTCAACAAACTCCCAGTTTTCCGGATTTGCTAAAAGCGCGCGGAGAAGTTTGTTGTTGATTTCATGACCGGACTTGAAGGCGCGGTAGTGCGCCACCAGCGGATGACCCAAAACGTACAGGTCGCCCATGGCATCCAAGAGCTTGTGTTTTGCAAACTCGTCCTGAGAACGCAGACCGTCGGGATTTAACACATGGAAGTCATCGAGAACAATCGCATTGTCTAATGTTCCGCCTTGTGCCAAGCCCATGCCCCAGAGCATCTCTAAGTCGTTCACAAACCCGAAGGTGCGGGCGTGAGAGACGCTTTCGATGTAGTTTTCCTTATTAAAGTCAACTTCAACAAACTGGGCCGTTTCATCAATAGCCGGATGACCGAAATCAATCGCAAAAGACAGTTTGTAGCCGTCATAAGGTTCAAGAGAAGCCCACTTGTCTCCGACGTGGATGGAGACATTCTTCTTGACGCGGACAAACTTTCTCGGTGCATCCTGTTCTTCGATACCGGCCGCTCTGATCAAAAAGACAAACGTTGAACCGGAGCCGTCCATGATGGGGATCTCAGGCGCATCGACATCGATGTAGCAGTTGTCGATTGCCAAGCCAGAGAGCGCACTCATCAAATGCTCGATCGTCGCAATGCGGGCTCCGTCTTTATCCAAAGTCGTCGCCATGCGCGTGTCGTTGACACGTTCAGGCTCGGCCTTAATGGCAACGGGCGGCTTTAAATCGATTCGAGTAAACACCAGACCGGTATCTGGAGGTGCCGGACGCAGAGTCAGACGAACTTTGCGGCCGGAGTGCAAGCCGATACCGACAGTGGAGAAGACCTTCTTAAGCGTTCTCTGTTTGATCATAGATGCGGCCAAACCTTAGTTCTTCTTGCGCAGGAAAGCGGGGATGCCGTATTCGAAACGCGGTTTTTCATCTTCAGCCTTGGCTTCAGCTGCGCCCTGACCTTTAGCCTCAGGTGCGCCGTTGTGCTGATTGGCCGTCCACAGACCGCTGTCATTGCCGTTGCCGGCCTGAGGATTCAGGGTTGCGAACACGTCGCTGGCAGGACGGATGTTGTTGCTGGCGTGGAAGTTGCCGAAAATCGTGTTGTCTTTCGGGCCTTCGAAACCGCCGGCATCAGGCGTTGCGATCGGGCGACTGAAAGCCTGGTCGAACGGATTGATGGCTTCGGACTGAAGTTCTTTTGGTTCAGCCTTCGGAGCAGGAGCCGGCTCAGCCTTTTTCTGAGGCTGCGGTGTATAAGTTCCGAAAGGATTGACTTCCGTCTTAACTTCTTCAGCCTTGACTTCAGGCTTTGCAGACGGAGCTGCGGGAGCTGCTGTGTGGGTCGGTGCTGCAGTGCTATGCGTCTGCGGCTGAGCAAAAGAAGAAGCTGTACGCGGAGCAGCAGAAGCGTGAACCTTAGGTTTGGCAGGTGCGTCGACGTTGCCGAACAAATCATTCGGCAGAGAATCCGGAGCGGAGCCGGAAGGCTGCCACAGGTTGGACGGATTATCGACGGCAGGTTTACCGTTCACGAAGCTTGTCTTAACGATGGAGTCATCGGTGCCGTTCTGGTCCAGACCGGTGGCGATAACGGTAACACGAACTTTGTCGCCCATGCTGTCGTCATAAACCGTACCAAAGACGATAAGGGCATCGCTGTCGGCGTAGTTCTTGATGGTTTCCATAGCAGAACGGACTTCAGACATGCGGATGCCCTCCTGAGCCGTGATGTTAACCAACAGCCCCTTAGCGCCGCGAAGTTCAACGCCTTCAAGCAACGGGCAAGTAACGGCCATGGAGGCAGCCGTAACGGCACGATCGGGACCTTCGGCTTCGCCGGAACCCATCATGGCGGTACCGCGGGTACCCATAACCGTTCTGACGTCTTCGAAGTCCAGGTTGATCTGACCAACCTTCTGAATCAATTCGGCGATGCCTGCGCAGGCATTGAAAAGCACTTCGTCGGCTTTTTCAAAGCATTCGCGCATCGTGGCGTCTTCTCCGAGTTCTTCTTCGAGCTTGTCGTTGAGAATAACAATCAGAGAGTGGACGCGGTTTTTGAGCTGGTTTAAACCGAGCTCGGCATTTCTCATGCGTTTGCCGCCTTCAAAGGAGAAGGGCTTTGTCACTACGGCAACCGTCAAAATACCCAGTTCCTGGGCCACTTCGGCAATCACGGGGGAAGCACCGGTACCTGTACCGCCCCCCATACCGGCCGTAATGAAGACCATGTCGGCGCCGCGAAGTTTCTCGGCAATCTCTTCCCTGGCGTCATTAGCAGCTTGGAAACCGACTTCCGGACGAGCTCCGGCGCCAAGCCCCGTTCTGCCGAGAGAAATCTTTTCTGAAGCGAGAGAGCGAGTCAGAGCTTGCCTGTCCGTGTTCGCGGCGATGAACTCAACTTGGCAATCCGTCAGTTTGGTCACCATCGTATTGAGAGCGTTGCCGCCCGCACCGCCTACTCCTACAACTTTAATCACGGTGTTGGTAGAACCGTCCACGTAGGGTTCAAATGCCTTTTCCATCAACTACTTTATCTCCATTACGCATCTCGAGACATTCGATCTGCCAAGTTGGTTAATTCTAAATTCAATCGTTTTTTTCTGCGAGGAAAATTCAAAAAATTCCGTGGGTTCAGCTTTTATTTTCAGTCTGAGGAGATTGGTCGCTGTGTGTTTCTGCCCTTTTTTCTGCTCAAGCCGTCCTGCACTATGCTGATCTTTAGAAATTTCCGAAAATCCACTGTTTAATTACTCCGCCAATGCTCTTCAGTTTGCGTTTGGATCCGATGTTGGATCCCTGCGCCCAGAACTTCTGGTTTAACTGGCAAAGGTAGCCTAAAACCGCCGCGTGCTGAGGAGTTGAGTACCCGGCAAACTGCTTAGGGAAACTCTCCGTGTTGTAAAGCTCGGGCGGAACAAATTCCGAAGTCTCGTAATTTACGAGAGGACGTCCGAGACGCACGTTAATCTCGCGTCCGGCCATATGGGAGCTAAACACTTCTTTAGCCATTCTCTGGATGCCCGGAAGCGTAGCCCCGCCTCCCGTGAGCACCACTCCATAGCCCAGCTGCGTGTGAAGGCTCTTGTCGCGAATACGGTAGTAAATCTTTTCGAGAATATCCTGAACTTTGACGTCAATAATCGCAGAAAGCGCTTGTTTGCTCAAGATCCTTCCGCCGTCATCACTGTACCCCGGCGCCGTCGGAAGACGAATAAAACTGTCTTTATCCTTTCTAGCGTCGTAATGGACCTGTCCCATCTGCAGCTTCAGCTTTTCGGCCGCTTCTTGAGAGAGGTGTGTCTTAATTGAAATCTCATCGGTGATCTGCTGACCGCCCATCGGATGAACCGCGGAGTACTGCACCGCCTTATCAAAAAACACCGCTACATCGCTCAAATCAGATCCGATATCAATCAGCGCAACCCCTAAATCGATTTCTTCCGGACGAAGCACGGCGGACGCAGCTGCCAGAGGATTAAAAATCAACTGGCTGTCAATCAGTTCCAAACCGGTTCTGCGGATGACTTTATTGAGGAACAGGCACTGAGCGCTCTGCGCGGTCACGACGTGCAGGCTGCCTTCGAGTTTCTTGCCCTCCATACCGATCGGCGTACGAATACGGCGTGCGTAGTCGACGGAGTATTCCTGAGGAATCACGTCGAGATAGCGCATCGACGGCGGCAAGGTCACCGACATGGCTGTATTCAGAAGGTCGTCAATGTCCTTCTGTTCGATTTCGCCCGAGCCCACAATCGTCTGCTGAATGCAGTTGTCCGTACGGATGTGCGGGCCGGAAATACCGGCCGCAACGGTTTTAACGGTTGTATTCGCGGTTTTTTCAGCTTCTTCTACTGCCGCGCGGACACAATCAACCGCCTGATTGATATCGACGACTCCACCTTGCTCAATGCCCTCGCTCTTGCACTCTCCGAGGCCCTCGATCTTAAAAGTGCTTGAACTGACCGGAGACGCGATCATACACACAACCTTTGATGACCCGATGTCCAAGCCCACCAACAAATCGTTTGATTTATCTGCCATTCTTTTTATCCCCGGTATCCTGAACAGTGTCTTCAGGAGAAACGGTCTCTTCTTCCGGTGCCGGCTTCAACACTGCAATCCCTTTTTCATAGCGCGCATCTAACTCTGTCGGTTCCGCGCCGATTTGCGCGGAAATGGCCGGCAGAGATTCGATGATTTTGATTAAACGTTCGTCCATCTGGGCAGAGTTTTCGCCCTTCTTGAGAACCAGTTTGATCACCTTGCCTTCAGGACGCTTGAAATGCAGTGTCCAGCCGGAATATTCGGAATAAGTTAATGAAGTTACATCATATCCAAGCTTTCTGCAGGTATCTTCAAAAGCCTGGTACTGTTTATAGATTTCCATGCGGCGGTCAACGGGTCCGAAGATTTTCGGAAGCGCACCTTTGCTCTCCGCAATTTCCTGGTTCGCGACAAAGAGCGTGCCGTCCTCGGCGAGCAGCTTTTCGTCGCCCCATACGGCGATCGGATGGTGGAGGTAAAGCGTTGCTTGAAGCTGATTCGGCCATACGCGGCCGATCGAAACGTCTCTTACCCAAGGAATGCGCTTAAACTGATCGGCGATCTCGGACAAATCCGCGGTGAAGTAATTCCCGTGGATATGACCGTCGAGCACCTGCGCAACATCCTTGACGTTTATCGCGTCTTTATTGCCTTCAACCTGAACGTCAACTCCTTTCAACAAAAATACCGGCCGCTGAACAAACCAGTAAACCGCCGATGTCAGAATCAGGAGAATAAACAGCACTCCGAAAACATCGGCAAAAAGCGAAAAAGTTGACGCGCTCCAACGTCTCATCCCTTAACCCTTCAAAGAAGCGCGTGCCGCGACTTGTTTAACGAGTTCTTCATACGAAATACCGCAGGTTCTCGCGGCGAGCGGCACCAAAGAGTGCGGCGTCATGCCGGGCGCGGTGTTGATTTCAAGCAGCACAAAGCTGCCGTCACCACGCAGTATCACGTCAATACGGCTCCAAGCGTCGGCGCCGACGGCCAAAGCGGCTTTCTCAACAACGGCCTTAATCTTTTCGGTTACGTTCTCAGGCACTTCGGCCGGGCACACATAGACGGTCTCGTCGGAGAAATACTTGTGTTCAAAGTCATAGTCTCCGTCCGGAGCCTTAATTTCAATGATCGGGAAAGCTTTGAGACCTTCGCCCATATCTAAAACGGCAACAGTAAGCTCGCGGCCGAACACGTACTCTTCGGCAAGTACGGTCATGCCGGCTTCCTGAGACTTAGCAAAGGCTTCTTTGACCTGATCCAAGGTCGCATTTTTAAGTTTGTAGAGACCCAAGCTCGAGCCTTCTTTGCTCGGCTTAATCACGAGGTTTCCGTTGAAACGGCGATGAGCCTCTTCGCAGTCCGTCTCGTTTCTTAACACCATACCGCGAGGAACCGGAATGCCTTGAGCTTCCCAGACGGCTTTGGTCATTTCCTTATCAATACCGATGGCGCTCGCCTGTACGCCGCTTCCGGTGTAAGGAATCTTCAGGAATTCCATCACGCCCTGAATGACGCCGTCCTCTCCGCCCTTTCCGTGCAAAATCAGAAAAGCGCGGTCGATACCGGCCAAATCGGATAAAGGCTGCTCTGCCGGATCGAACTTAACCACATCGGCACCAACGCTTTGCAGTGCCTTGAGCACGCCGCTTCCGCTCATCAAAGAAACTTCACGTTCTCCGGAAGATCCGCCCATGACGACGGCGATTTTTCCAAGATCCTTTACATCTACGCTTTTCATTCTTTACTTTCCTTGTTTCATGAGTTTGCCCGGAACCTCTCCGATGTTTCCTGCACCCATGACGAGAACAACGTCGCCTTCTTTGACGTTGTTATTAATGAGTTCCATAACTTCATCCGTATTGCCCGCAAACAGCGGTTCGACTTTTCCGGTTAAACGGATCGAGCGGCAAAGACTGCGGCTGTCAGCGCCGAAGATTTTTTCTTCGCCGGCCGGATAAACGGCTTCAAGCACCAGTGCATCCGCATTAGAAAGCACTCGAACCAAATCTTCAAAGCAGTCGCGCGTACGGGTGTAGCGGTGCGGCTGGAATGCGACAAGCAGTCTTCTGTCAGGATAAGCCCCGCGCGCGGCAGCAATTGTCGCGGCCATTTCCGTCGGATGATGACCGTAGTCATCTACAACCAGGAACTTTTCTCCCTTAAGGCTCTGAGCTTCACCCCATACGGCAAAGCGGCGGCCCACGCCCTTAAAGGTTGCGAGTGCTTCTTTGATGGCTTCCATCGGAACGTCCAGCGTCAGCGCGACGCCGATCGCTGCCAGAGAGTTCAGAACGTTGTGAACACCGGGAAGGTTCACCGTGATCTCTTCCGGAGCAGCACCGTCGCGCACCAGCGTAAAGTGCATCTGCGTTCCGTCCGCGCGGATGTTTTCTGCACGGATCTGAGCATCTTCTCTGAAGCCATAAGTCAGAATCGGTTTAGTGATCTTCGGCAGGATGGCGCGAACGTTTTCGCTTTCGATGCACATGACAGCGCGCCCGTAGAAGGGCAGTCTCTGAATGAAGTCTGTGAAGGCCTTTCTCAAATTTCTGAGATCGTGCCCATACGTGTCCATGTGGTCTTCATCAATGTTGGTAACCACAGAAATCACCGGAGACAAGTTTAGGAAGGAAGCATCCGACTCATCGGCTTCCGCTACGATATACAGACCTTGTCCGAGTTTGGCGTTGGAGCCGGCTGCATTTAAGCGTCCGCCGATCACAAACGTCGGGTCCAGACCGCCTCTTTCGAGAATGCTTGTAATGAGAGAGGTTGTCGTCGTTTTGCCGTGTGTTCCGGCAACAGCGATGCCCTGACGCAGACGCATGAGCTCGGCGAGCATGATGGCGCGTGGCACCACCGGAATATTTCTGTTCTTTGCCTCAACTACTTCAGGGTTGTCTGCGTGAACCGCAGTAGAGGTCACAACCACGCCGGCATCTCCGACATTGGATGCGTCATGGCCGATAAAAATTTCGGCGCCGATCGAGCGCAAATGCTCGACCGCGGCGTTTTCTTTTAAGTCCGAACCGGAAACGTGGTAACCGAGGTTAATCAGCACTTCGGCAATACCGTTCATACCGGTTCCGCCGATACCCACAAAATGTATTTTCTTAATTGCGAATTTCACTCTTATTCCTTGTTCGATACGTATTCAATAAAGTCCGCAACCGTGGCGGCCGCATCGGGCTTGCCGAGCGCCTTTGCCTTTTTTGCCATCTCAAGCAGTTCTTCTCGGTTGAGGCCTTCTAAAAGCGCAGTGAGTTTACCTGTAGTCAGCTCACTTTGGGGCAAATAGATAGCGGCTCCTGCCTCCTGCATGTATTTGGCGTTTCCGACTTGATGGGAGGTCGTCTTCGTAACCAGCGGAACCAGAATGGACGGCACTCCGGCGGCAGTCAGCTCGCTCACGGAAATTGCCCCGGCTCGAGCCAGAACGACGTCGGCCCAAACATAGGCAGCCGCCATGTCTTCAATGAACGGCACGACTTGGGCTTCGATGCCCAGCGCGGCATAGCTTGCCTTAACCTCTTCCACGGCTTTCATGCCGCACTGATGAATGATCTCAGGACGCTTTTCCGGCGAAAGTGCGGTGATCAAGGACGGGACATTCTGATTAAACACTTGGGCGCCTAAAGAGCCGCCGAAGATCAGCAGTTTTAATCGGCCTTCTCTGCCCTGATAACGCTCTTCAGGCGCAGGAATCGCCAGGATTTCTTTGCGGACCGGGTTTCCGGTCACGACGCCTTTATCACCGGCAAGCTTAGCCGCTTTCCCGTCAAAACCGCACATCACGCCGGCGGCGTTGCCCTGCACCATCTTGATCGAAAGCAAAGGATCCGCGTCGCTGTTCATCAGAACATACGGAATACCTTTAAGACCAGCCGCCAAGCAAACCGGCACGGCGATATATCCGCCGGTTGAAAACACGGCATCCGCATGCTTTTTAGTCAAAATCGTTCGGCTCTGAGCTATGCACTTCAGGAGCTTAAAGCCACCGAAGAGCATGGTCTTCAGGCCCTTGCCTCTCAGCCCCTGAAAGTCCAGAGCCGTAAAAGGGATCTTCTGGTGCTCTACAATGCGGCGCTCCATTCCCTGTTCGGTGCCGATCCAGGAGACGGTCCACCCGCGGGAAATCAAAATTTTTGCGACCGCCACTCCGGGCATGACGTGACCGCCGGTACCGGCAGCCGCAATCACTAAATGCTTACTCATACTTTTCCTCCCTTCATGGTGACCTTATTCTCATAGTCAACTCTAAGAAGAATGGCCACAGCCGCCGTGACAGCCATAATTGCCGAACCTCCGAAACTGATGAACGGAAGGGTCAGGCCTTTTGTCGGGAGCAAACCGCTCGCCACGCCGACGTTAATAAAAGTCTGAACTCCGATCCAGATACCGATCCCCTCGGCGACCAGTCCGGAGAAAATATGTTCCAAATGAATAGCGGTTCTTCCGATTTCGATGGCTCGTTTGACCAGCCAGAAAAGGAGAACCAGGATCAGCATCACACCGGCAAAGCCCAGTTCCTCGCCCACAATTGCGAGAATAAAGTCGGTATGAGCCTCCGGCAGATAGTGCTGCTTTTCAATCGCGTCGCCTAAGCCGACGCCCCAGCTTTCGCCTCGTCCGAAGGCAATCAGCGAATGGGAGAGCTGATAAGCCTTGCCCTGAGCGTTCGAGATTTCCCAAGGATCCAGGTAAGCAAAGAAACGCGCCGCTCGCCAGCTTGCCGCAAAGATCATGAAGACCAACAGCCCCAGAACGCCGACCAGCACCATGATGAAAACCGTCAGGTTAATGCCGCCTAGAAACAGAATGCCCATAGAAATGGCCAGCATCATGACATAGGCACCAAGGTCGGGCTCCTTCAGTACGAGGAAGCCCACGAGCCCCATCACAAGCAGCATCGGCAGAAGACCCTTCTTCACGCTGTGCATGTAATTTTGTTTACGCACGGTAAAGTCGGCCGCATAAATCAGCACGGCAATCTTCATGACTTCCGTCACTTGAAGATTAAACAACCCGAGCGGGATCCAGCGGCAGGCACCGTTCGTCGACTTACCGATGCCCGGAATAAACACAGCGCCGAGCAGGAAGAGCCCGAATAGGAAGAACGGGAACGCCATCTTCTTCCAGGCCTTCATCGGAATATGCCAAACAATATAGGCGCCGAAGAGCGCCACCACAAGCGAAATCACGTGACGGACAAAGAAGTAATGCTCGCTGATGTGGTACTTTGGAGAGTCTCCTAACGAAATAGAAGCCGAAAACACCATCAGACAGCCGAGAAGCATCAAAGAGAAAACGACGAACAAAACACCGTAATCCGGAGGTACCGGACCGATATCCCGCGGCTCGTAGTTCAGCGCGGCGGCGTTGTTGTAGTCGCCGACACGTGTGACGATATCGTCGGCGTCTTCTTTCTTACGTCGTCTGATCAGCACAGCTGGCCTTCCTCTTCAGCGATTTCTTTCGCAGCAGCGACAAACTGCGCAGAACGATCGGCGTAATCCTTAAACATATCCCAGCTTGCGCAAGCCGGAGAAAGCAGAATCGTGTCACCGGGCTTAGCCATCGCACGGGCTTCTCTAACCGCTTCTGCCATGGTTTTGGCATGAGCTTTCAGAAGCCCCGGATAGTCGACTTCTTTTTCAATCAGCGGAGCATCACGTCCGATGAAAACGGCGCCCTTGGCGTGCGTTTCGATCGGAGCCTTGAGCGGCGCAAAATCCTGTCCCTTGCCGTCACCGCCGAGAATCAGAACGACTTTCTTCGGACCGAATCCGGCCAAGGCGGCGGCAACAGCGCCGACATTGGTGCCTTTGGAATCATCGACGTAATCGATGTCGGAGGCCCTGAGAATGAGCTGAACGCGGTGCGGCTCACCCTTGTACTCTCGCAGCATGCGCAGGATAGAGTCAAGCGGAATTCCGACGGCGAGCGTCAGTGCGGTCGCGGCCATTGCGTTCATAGCGTTATGCAGACCGCGGATTCTGAGCGCGTTCATCGGAATCAGTAATTCCGGGGAAGCCGAAGCAATGCAGCCGGATAGCCAGACCAGCGCGCCGACGTCAGAGATTCCGAAGTCTCCGATCTTCTTAGGCGCATCGGATCCGAAGGTATGCACTAAATCGGACGGAACGCCTTCGGCAGAAAGCATTGAGCCTGGATCTTCGCGGTTGAGCACACGAACGGTATCGGCAGAAAAAATCTTTCGTTTCGCTGCGGCGTACTTTTCCATCGAGCCGTGCCAATCGATATGGTCTTCGGTGATGTTGAGCAGCGCCGCGCTGTCGCAGTGCAGACTTTCCGTGGTTTCGAGCTGGAAACTCGACAGTTCCAAAACCCAAAAGTCAGGCAGTGTTCCGACTTGGCGGTGTTTTTCCAGCTCGCCCAAGGCGTTCGGGCCGACATTGCCTGCCGCAACAACGGATTTGCCGGCCTCTGCGATGATGGCCGTTGAAAGCATGGTGGTCGTGGTTTTGCCGTTAGTACCGGTAATGCCGATGATCTTGGGCGCGTAGCCTGTCTCAGCTTTGAGTTTTTTCAGCTCACGGGCAAAAAGCTCGATCTCTCCAACGACAGCAATACCGCGGTGCTTTGCTTCTTTCACTGCCGGCGCAAAGACTGAGTACTCGGGGGACAGGCCCGGAGAAATCATGACTTCGGAGACTTCAGCAACTATCACGGGAGAAACGGCCCCGCCGAGGAACTTCAGATTCGGAATTTCTTTCTGCAGTTCATCCAGCCTCGGCGGCTGCGGTCTGGTATCGGCGGCAAGCACCTCAAAACCGCGGGATGCGTAAAAGCGAGCGGCGGTACGACCCGAAACTCCTAAACCGAGAACCAATACTTTCTGACTGACCGACATGATGGATTACCTGATTTTCAGAGTGGACAGACCGATCAGCACCAAAACAATGGTGATGATCCAAAAACGAACGACGACCTGAGTTTCCTTCCATCCCTTCATTTCAAAATGATGGTGGATCGGTGTCATAAGGAAGATGCGCTTTCCGTGCGTAATCTTGAAGTACGAGACTTGGAGAATCACCGAGAGGGTTTCCATCACGAAAACGCCGCCCATGATGAAGAGAACCAGTTCCTGACGTGTAATGATGGCCATCGTACCCAATGCACCGCCAAGCGCCAAAGCGCCCACGTCGCCCATAAACACCTGGGCCGGATAAGCGTTGTACCAAAGGAAGCCTAGGCCTGCACCGATGAGCGCGGCACCTACGACGACGACTTCGCCAGCGCCCGGAACATACGGAAAGTTGAGGTAGGCGGCATAGTCAACACGGCCGACCACGTAGGCAAAGATGCCCAAAGCGATACCGACCAAAGCGCTCGGCAGAATGGCTAAGCCGTCCAGACCGTCTGTGAGGTTCACAGCGTTGCTCGTGCCCACAATCACGAAGTAGCTGAGGACGATAAAGCCCCAGATGCCGATCGGAAGCGATACGTTCTTAAAGAACGGAATCAGCAGATTGCTTCTTTCCGGAAGAGGAATAGAGGTAAAACCGCTCTCCATCCACTGAAGCACCAAACCCCAGATGTGTTCATTGCCCGGCGCCGCAACAGAGAAAGCCAAGTAGACGGAGGCAATGACGCCGACAAGCGATTGCCAGAAGAACTTTTCTCTGGACTTCATGCCCTCGGGATCGTGATGGACTACCTTTCGGTAGTCATCGACCCAGCCGATGGCGCCGAAGCTTAACGTCACAAAAAGCACCACCCAGACAAAGCGGTTGCTGAGGTCCATCCACAGGATCGTCGATGCACCCACGGCAATCAAGATAAGGATGCCGCCCATGGTCGGCGTGCCTTCTTTGACCAGATGGCTCTTCGGTCCGTACTGACGAACAGCCTGACCGACCTTGAGTTTTCTCAGTTCACGAATTACCGCCGGGCCTAATGCCAAGGCGATAAAGAAAGCAGTAAGTGCGGCTAAAACGGCGCGCAGCGTCAAATAGTTAAAAACGCGAAGCCAGCCTAAAGAAGTCGAGTCGGCCAGCCATTGAATCAGAGCGAGCAGCATTTAGTTTTCCTTCGGTTCTTTTTCTTCTTGTTTGTTCCAGGTGCGGACCAGTTCGTCCGCGAGTTTGAAGAGCTTCATGAAATTCGAGGCCTTAAAGAGCACGGCATGCGGACCCTTGACCATCTCTTCCTTCAGCGCAGCGAGCAGTTCTTCCTGTGTTTCAAAGTGACGCGCACCTTCGCCGTAACCTTCGACGGCATCAAGCATGCGGTTGCCGATGGAGAAGAAGTTCTCAATACCGCAGCGGCGTACAAATTCGCCTAACTCCCTGTGGAACTGCGGACTCTGAACGCCGAGTTCTCCCATGTCGCCCGCGACAAAAATCTTGGGCAGCTGGTATTCGCTCAGCATATTGACTGCGGCATTCATAGAGTCCGGGTTGGCGTTATAGCTGTCATCGATGACTACGGAACCATCGTCCAATGTCACGACTTCGCCGCGGTGGCTGACGGCTTCAAAGTTTTCCAAACCCTTCTTGATATCGCAGAGATCGCGGCCCATCGCAAAAAGCACGGCGGCCGCATTCACGGCGTTCACAATGTTGTGCTTGCCGGGTACTTTGAGTTCGATATCAATTTGGCCGATCGGAGTCACCAATCTGAATGCTGTCCCTTCGACTTCGCAGGCATAAACATCACTGTCCGGCGTTCCGAACGTCACGACGCGATTGTTGCCGGCCATCTTGCGCCATTCAACCGCAAAGGGATCGGCGGCATTAATGACGGCTACGCCCTGACGCGGAAGCTGAGCAAAGACTTCCCCGTTTTCTTTGGCAGTCTCTTCTAAGGAAGCCAGGAACTCCTGATGATCGCGCATCGTGTTGGTCACTGTGCCGATCGTCGGCGCAATCGCCGAGACGAGCGGACGCATTTCGCCGATATGGTTCATGCCGACTTCAAAGCACGCGGCCTGATGTTCGGGACGCAGTTTCCAAAGCATCAGCGAGACGCCAAGCTCATTGTTCAAGTTGCCTTCGGTTCCGACCCAGGCACCTTCCTGGAAGCGTTCTTTGATGATGGATAAAACCATCTGCGTCGTGGTTGTCTTGCCGTTTGAGCCGGCAACCGCGATCACGGGCAGGTCGAACTTCGAGCGCCATTTTTTAGCGGAGTCCAGCAGCGCTTCGCGCGTGTCTTTCACCAAAACCTGAGGAAGGCTCACCGGTACAAAGTGCGTCACGACCGCCGCCGCTGCGCCCGCATCGGAAGCGGCCTGCACGAACTCGTGGCCGTCCCGCTCTCCTTCAATAGCAAAAAACAGCCCGTTGGGTCGGACTGATCTCGAATCAAAACTGACGGAGGAAAATTTAATCCCCGGAGCACCCTTGATCTGGATGTCGGAGCCGAGCATCTCGGCAAATTCCCCGATCGTCATTAACGCTTCATTCATTTTTGTTCCTTAGTTTCCGCAGGGCTTCGCGTGTCTCTTCGACGTCAGAGAAGTGGTGTTTAACACCTTTGACTTCCTGATAATCTTCGTGGCCTTTGCCGGCAACGAGGATGACATCATCGGCAGCGGCATGTTCCGCGGCATATTCAATGGCTTTTCTGCGGTCTTCAATAACCGTGCAGGGTTTGGTTGTCCCTGCTTGAATTTGTTTCAGTATCTCTTTCGCATCTTCGCTTCTCGGGTTATCCGACGTCAAAACGACTTCATCGGCAGCGCACGCGGCCTGTCCCATTAGAGGACGCTTGCCGTGATCTCGGTCTCCGCCCGCGCCGACAACAATCCAAATGCGTCCGCCGCGTGCTTCGGCTAATCCCTCCAAGGCTTTAATCGCTTGGGTCACGGCATCCGGTGTGTGGGAATAATCCACGGCAAAGATTGGGCCGTGATCATCGCGCACGATCTGCATTCGCCCGGCCGGGGGCATGAGTTTTGCGGCTTCTTTAAGTACCGTTTCGATTTCAAAACCGACGGAAATCATTGCGCCCACCGTGCAGAGAAAGTTCTCCACGTTAAAGAGGCCTAAAAAGTGCGCTGCAACCGGGAACGTATTTCCTTTAAAGCGGACTTCAAATTCCAGTCCCTCTCGGGTATGGCGGATGTTCTCGGCAGACAGGTATGCCGGTTGATCTCCTTTGGCAGAGACCGTCAGGATTGCTTTTCCGGCGCCTTCAGCGGTCTTCATAATCTGCTGAGCCGGCTCACCGGACTGATTAATCACCGCGGAGGCAACCGTCGGCCAGCGGAACAGGATCTCCTTAGCCCGGAGATAGTTCTCCATCGTTCCGTGATAGTCCAGGTGGTCTCGCGTGAGGTTCGTAAATACAGCTGTTTTGATTTCGGTTCCGTCAAGGCGCCCCTGTTCCAGGCCGATTGAACTCGCTTCCATCGCAAACGCTTTGCAACCGCGGCTAAGCAGCTCGGCAAACTTTGCCTGAAGCGTGAGCGGATCAGGCGTTGTCATCGACACGCTCGGAAGGACTATGCCGTTCAGCGTGCATCCTAACGTTCCGATGCTTGCACACGGTGTTCCGAGTCGATTCATCAGATCGGCGATCCAGTTGGCGGTCGTGGTTTTGCCGTTGGTGCCTGTCACGGCGATTCCGATCATCTGAGCGGTCGAATTGCCGTAGTAGGCAGCCGCAATCGGACCGAGAGCGCGATAAAGGTTGTCTATTTCGATGACGGGCACCGAGCACGGGCCGATATCGCCTTTTTCAGCAACCACGCAGGAAGCGCCGGCGCCGCAGGCTTTTTCAATAAAAGCCCGGCCGTCGGTGTGCACGCCCTTCACTGCAAAAAACACATCGCCTTTGCGGATTTTCCGACTGTCTAAAAGCAAAGCCGCTCCCGCGGGAGCGAATCGCTTAATCTCGGCGGCAACAGCTACGGCATCAACCATTGGTCTTCCCCTTTATTACGTGATCTTCTTTGGCTGATTTCAAATTTGTCCTTGACGGCGCCCTCGCGCGGGCGCGGTTCGATTCTTTCAATGCATGAGTCTTCGCGGGCTGCGCCTTAGCTTTGGCAGGCTTCTTATCGTTCTTAGTCACCATAAAGTCTTCGGGGCGATCCGGGTTGACCGCCATCAGACGCAGCGTCTTCGAGACCATCTCGGAGAAAAGCGGTGCGGCAGCCGTCGAACCGAAGTGTTTACCGATCATCGGTTCATCGATCATAATGCCCACCACAATCTGGGGATTGTGTGCCGGTGCGTAACCCGCAAAGCCTGCAACGTACTTTCTCACGTACTGGCCGCCTTCGACCTTGTAAGCCGTACCGGTTTTACCGGCAGCGGTGTAGCCTTCAACGCGAGCTCTGAAACCGGTTCCGCCCTTTTCTACTACTTTCGCGAGCATGTCACGCATCTGACCGGCGGTTTTGGCACTGTAGACCCGCTGCGGTTCACGGTAAGCACGATCTTTGTAAATAGAGAGCTCAATCATGTCCCCGTCACGTGCAAACACCGTGTAGGCACGGACTTGCTGAAGCAGAGAAACCGTGACGCCGTGACCGTAGGACATAGTCGCCTGCTCGATCGGACGCCAGTTCTTTGCAGGACGCAGACGGCCGGCCACCGCACCCGGGAAGCCGATCTGCGGCGAGTGGCCGAAACCGAGCTTGTCGTAGTAAGACCACATGACCTGCGGCGTCATCAGGAGCGCCACTTTAGACGTACCGATGTTGCTCGACTGCTGAATGATGCCGGAAACCGTCAGCTCTTTACTGTAGTGAGAGTCCCCGATCGAATGACGGCCGAAAGACATGGAGCGTCCGATCTGGAAGAGCGTATTCGGCGTGACTTTCTTTTCTTCGAGACCAGCGGCAACCGAGAACGGCTTCATCGTCGAACCCGGTTCATATGTGTCCACAATGGCGCGGTTGCGAACGCCGGTGCGCGAAATCTTGCCGCGATTGTTCGGGTCAAAACTCGGGTAGTTCGCAAGCGCGAGAATATCACCGGTCTTCGGGTCGGCAATCACAATGGAGCCGCCTTTAGCTTTCAGATTCTCAACCTGACGACCCAGGGCTTCATAAGCAAGGTTCTGGAGGCGGGAGTCGATCGTCAGCGTAATGTTTTCGCCGTTCATCGGCTCTTTGAGCCAAGCGTCTTCCACGATGCGGCCTAACCGGTCCTTCATCACGCGGCGTGAGCCGGGTTTACCGGCCAAGCGTTTTTCCGCAGCCAGTTCAATGCCTTCAATACCGTTTCCGTCCAAACCGGTCAGACCGACGATCTGAGCAGCCGCTTCGCCGTCCGGGTAGCTGCGCAGGAATTCTCGGGTGGAGTGCAGGCCCGGAATTTTCATATCCAGCACCTTCTCGGCCGTTTCAATCGGAACCTGACGCTTCAAGTAGACGAAGGTACGTTTGGAGTTAAATTTTTTCCTAAGCTCGGAGACCGGGACATCCAGCGTCTTAGCAATTTCTTTGAGCTGAGAAGTCGTAATCTTAACGTCCTGAGGAATAATCCAAAGGGCTTTGGCGGTCACGCTCGTTGCCAGCAGCGTTCCGTTGCGGTCATAAATCTGACCGCGCATCGCAGGCACTTCGATCGTGCGCTGGAAACGCATCGCACCCTGCTTCTGCAGGAATTCCGTATTAAAACCAAGCTGAAGCCAGCCGATGCGGACGCCGAGCGCGGTAAAGCACAAAAGCAGCATGAAATAAACAAACTTGCTTCGGCCAGGCTTGATTTTCAGGCGCAGGAGGTCCTTAACGCTGTCATCGTCACCGCGTTTTTCTTCCGTCGGCATGAAGACGTTGTCCCATGCATCTCTGAGCCACTGCCTGATTCTCATTTTTGAGCTCCGGAAGAGACGGCGTTCTTATCCAAGATAATCACGCGACCGTTCTCAGCAGGGGCCAAGCCGCCTTCTTTCGCGCGGGCTTCGACTTGACGGATTTGCTCCAGGTTGGAGATTTCAAGTTTGAGGCGAGCCCTTTCGTCCATCAAAGAATGATGGATCTGCTGCTCATGTTCAAGCTCGATGAACAGCTTTCGGGCGTTGTGGCGGTTCTCTACGACTTTAAGTCCGCATGCAAAAAGGACCAGCTCCAAGATCACAATCATCCCGACCAGGAAGCGGAACTCGTTCATACCTGCACTCCCTGTTCAGGCCACGGAGCATCCGTCCGGGATGCGCCGCGAAGCACGGAACTTCTGGCGCGAGGATTTTCCTCGCATTCTTTTTCCGAGGGCAGGATGCGTACGGCACGATTAAACAGCGGCTGCGGCAGCTGCGAAGGCAGAAGCGGCAGACGCGGGTCGATACAGGAGGCCGGGTTGGCCGCAGCTTCAAAGAATTTCTTAACGATGCGGTCTTCCAGCGAATGGAAGGAAATGACCGCTAAGACACCGCCCGGAAGCAGCAGAGAGCCGGCAGACTCGAGTGCGCGTTTAAGCTGCTCGAGCTCTTGATTCACATGAATACGGATCGCCTGGAAAATACGTGTTGCCGGATGCTGGGCGCTGTCTTTCTTGTTGCGCGGGAGCGTAGCGGCAATTAAGTCCGCAAGCTGCTTAGTGCGCAGAATCGGTTCTTTGGTACGCACCTTCTCAATGGCCTTAGCGGCCTTCATGGCGAAACGTTCTTCTCCGAGGTCCTTAAATACCTTGGCCATCTCGGCCGCATCGGCGCGGGCAATCCATTCGGCTGCCGTTTCTCCCGCGCTCGTGTCCATGCGCATGTCCAGAGGACCGTCAAAGCGGAAAGAAAATCCGCGTTCCGGATCATCAATCTGCGGACTGGAGACGCCGATATCAAGGAAGATGCCGGTGACTTTGTCGATGCCGATCTTTGCCAATTCCTCTTTCATAGAGGCAAAAGGGGCATGAATAATCTGAAATCTCGGATCTTGGATCTGAGCGGCGGCTTTAACGGCTTCTTCGTCGCGGTCGAACGCGATCAGGCGCCCCTGCGGGGAGAGCTTTTCCAATATCAGGCGCGAGTGCCCTCCACGGCCGAAAGTACCGTCGACATAGACGCCATTCGGATCGGTTACCAGGAGTCGGGGTGACTCTTCAGCAAGTACCGGGCGATGAACCAAGACCTCTGCCTGCACAGAAAACTACCTTATTTTTAAAAATTGAATTGGGCGGCGATATCCGATAGGTTTTCTGTCATTGCTTTAGCTTCGCTTTCCGCAAGCTTCTCAGCGTCCCACAGCTCAAAGTGCGAGCCCAATCCCACAAGAACGATCTCTTTGGAAAGACCGCATGCTTTTCTTAACTCTGCAGGCACCAGCAGTCTGCCACTGGCATCCATATCCACGTCCACAGCAGAGCCCATCACGATTCTTTGAAAGACTCTGGCCGAGTAAGGGAGTGCCATTAATTCGGTTCTCTTGGTTTCCCAGACATTGCGCGGGTACAGCAAAGCACACCCGTCAGGGTGCCGGGTAAAGGTCATTTGGCCGGAGCACAGCTGCGCCAGAGCCTCTCGATAACGAGAAGGCACCGACAGACGCCCTTTGGCGTCAAGATTGATGTGCGGAGAGCCTTGGAACACGACTAAAACGAGACAAAAATCTACCTTTTCTAAGTCTCAATTTTAGCCACTTTTTTCCACTTTCCTCCACCAACTCTCACATTGAGCGGAAGTTATTCTTGTTCTTTAGCTTTCGCTCTATTTAATTAGTTGAATATAAAAGAAAAGATAGAAGAGCGAAGTCCGTCTGTAAGCCGGATTCTGTGTGCCGCCAAAGGCAGCATGACAATCATTCATCTAGACTCGGGATCACTCCCGAGTTCGAGCCATCTACCCGCAGCCTCGCCGAGCAGGTTCATTAGCTGCCTATTTGATGTTGCTCCCCGTAGAGATTGCCCGTTTCAACCGAACTGAATCGGCTCGTCTCTGTTGCTCTAGTCCTCGCCTTTCGGCGGAGAGGTGTTACCTCCTACGGTGCTCTGTGGAGTCCGGACTTTCCTCCGAGGTCTTTCTCCCCTGCGATTGTCCGACGAACTTCGCGGTGCAACTTTAATTAGATTCCTTCGATTCCGCAAGTTTCACGAACTTCCTAAAAAGCCTCGTTACACAAAACAGGCATCAAAATTGCGTTAATTGAGCTCGTTCTAATGACCAAATCAAATAAAAGCGAGCTGTTTTTCTGTAAAATTTTTCAGCTTTGCACTCCATTGAAAAAGTCGTGAAAAATAAGATCATTAGAACTATTTTCGGGGCTGGAATTATTGCGATCGCCTCATCTGCTTCTGCTGAAGACTCCGGTCGTTCGGTTTGGGAAGCAATTGTCGATACCCTCCCCGCCGGTGTTGTTTCCGAAGAAAACTCTTCAGGAAGCTACCTTTCCGACACTTGGGTCGGAATGAAAACTATTATTTCCGAAGGTTCCTCCGGATTGCTCCTTCCCGCCTACACGATTCATCCGGGATATGCATACAAGACAGAGAAACGCCACAACGAAAACGGTTATACGTGGGGCGGCGGTATTTCGCGCAACTTTATCGACAGCCGCGGAAACCGCAGAATCATGTACGCTATGGCCTTCTCCGATTCCCACAACAACTTTGAACCGTTCATGGGCTACGGCTGGTTGTCCCGCTGGAGACTCGGCAGCACACCTTTCTATGCGGAAGCCGGCTACACCATCGGTCTGACCGCCCGCGGCGACTACAAATGGATTCCTTTCCCGGCGCCGCTGCCTTTGGTCGGTGTCGGCACGGACAACTTCAGCATCTACGGAACCTATGTTCCGTTCTCCGACATCTTTTTCTTCTTCGCCAACATGACGTTTGACGATCGCAAGACTCGTCATATGCCGGACACGCCGAAGTCGCTCTTCTCTAATAAGGTACTGATCTACGCCGGCGGCGGCTGGCAGAAGACAACGCTGAAGGGCACGCCCAAACCGTCTTCTATTTCTTCCGACGGGGCTTACTCAGCCGGTCTGCGTTACTTTGTCACTCCGGAATGGGCCTTAGATTTCTCCGTTAACCGGTCCGGTACACACGGCATTCATGCTAACGGCAGCAAAGTCGGAAGCTACAAGCTCACGAGCTACAGTCTTGCTGTTCAGTATCACTTCAGAGCGGCCGAGCGCGTCAAACTTTATGCCGGTGTCGGTGCAGGCTACTTCAGAAGCGACCAGCAGGACTTCAAGGAAGGCTGGGGTGCGAAGAAAGACATCTTCACTCCGGTTATTCAGGCCGGCGGCACTGTTGCGATCACGCGCAACCTTCACGTAACCGGCGGTATGGACTTAGGCTTCCCGCGTTACAAAGCGCACAGTCCGACGGACGACAGCTTCTCGATGCGCCCGTCTCCTGTGACTTTCAAACTAGCGCTCGGTCTGGCCTTCTAATAATCAAGCCGTTATACAAACTGCCGCAATCCTTTGGAGCGCGGCAGTTTTAATTTAGAGGTGCGATAGCCGCCATCTTCATAAGGGACCAACGTTCGCCCACCGGGTTGTATAGACGCACAATAGGCACTTAGTTACCCGATTTGTACTCGGTTTCCCGTATAGGTGAGTAAAAAGCCTGTATAAGGTTAGGTTCACTTATAAGGAGAACCTATGAACTTCGGAAAAATTGCTTGGATTTCTGTCCTAACAGCTTGGGTTTTAGCAACGCTTTACGGTGCGCTGCTCGTCACATCTGCCGGCAATGCGGAATCTCAGGATTTCGGCCAGCTCTTGACATCCTTCGTCAAGAAAATTTCCACTGCGGAAAACTAATCATCGTCTAGGAAACCAAGAAATCGCTGCATCTTGAAGTTTCGCTGAGGATGCAGGCGTTGCAACAAAAGTCTGCGGTTTCAAGTACTCCTTACTTTCGGCGAAAAAAATCTGTGTTCTGCTGCATCAGCCTTTTAAAAAGGACTGAGGCCAGCCTTTGCTGCGGAGATCCCCTCGTAGACCCTCCGCTTTTCTTTTGTATTTCCCAGCACGACTTCTCGAAATTCGCTGATATATCCTCCGAAGTGTTCTCGAATTTACATTTCTTGATATTCGAAAACTTATCTTTCGGCCTCAAGCTCTGCGAGTAACCTTCTGTATAGATTTTCCGCTTCCCTGCCCATTCGACTGAAGTACAGTTCTGCGTGTCGCAGCTGAATTAATCTATCCTTTAGGTTTTTCCTTTAGCATGAGCGGATTAACCTATCCCGCTTGAAATTACTATTTAATTCATTTCTAGGAGTTCTTTTCATGGATCAGAATGAAGTACTTTTTGACAGAGCCCAGAAGTCCATTCCCGGCGGCGTTAACTCCCCGGTTCGTGCCTTCCGTTCTGTCGGCGGCGCTCCCCGCTTTATAAAAAAAGCATTAGGGCCGCATATGTACGACGTCGAAGGCAAGCAGTACATCGACTACATCGGGTCTTGGGGTCCTATGATTCTCGGTCACAACAATCCCCACGTCATTGAGGCTGTTAAAGAAGCTGTCGACAACGGCTTGAGTTTCGGTGCTCCGACCGTCGGTGAAATTGACATTGCCGAAGAAATTAAGCGTCTCATTCCTTCCGTTGAAGAAGTCCGTCTCGTCTCCTCCGGCACCGAAGCCGGCATGAGCGCTATCCGTTTGGCCCGCGGCTATACCGGCCGCAATAAGATTGTGAAGTTCGAAGGCTGCTATCACGGCCACAGCGACTCCCTGTTGGTTAAAGGCGGCTCCGGCTTGCTGACGTTCGGTACCCCGAGCTCTGCCGGTGTTCCCACTGCTGTCACCAACGACACAATCGTTTTGGAATACAACAATCCCAAACAGCTCAAAGAACTCTTTGACAAAGAAGGCGACGAAATCGCCTGCGTGATCGTTGAAGCAGTTGCCGGGAATATGAACATGGTTCCCGCCACTCAGGAATTCCTCGAAACTATGAGAGAAGAAACCGCTAAACACGGTACCGTCCTCATCGTCGACGAAGTCATGACCGGATTCCGTGTTGCTCTCGGCGGCGCCCAGTCTCTGTATCACATCGATCCGGACATTACGATGTTCGGTAAAGTGATCGGCGGCGGCATGCCGGTTGCAGCTTTCGGCGGCAAACGCGACATCATGAACAGCGTTGCTCCTTTGGGCCCCGTCTATCAGGCAGGTACCCTCTCCGGCAACCCGGTCGCCGTTACCTGCGGCCTGGCTACGCTTCATGAAATTCAGCAGCCTGGTTTCTACAAGCGCCTTTCCGAACAGACCGCTAAACTCGTCAAGGGCTTAGGCGCAATGGCTAAGAAACACGGTGTCGCCTTCTCAGCTCAAAGCATCGGCGGCATGTTCGGTATCTACTTCCGCGGCAAGTGCCCGACTTCTTTCAAGGAAGTCATGGAATGCGACGCCGATCGCTTCAAGACTTTCTTCCATGCCATGCTGGATAACGGTGTTTATTTGGCACCGAGCATCTACGAAGCCGGTTTCGTCTCTATTACTCACGACGATTCCGTCATCGCTCGTACGCTCGAAGCTGCTGACGAGGCCTTTGCCAAAGTCAAACGCGTACATGGTTAATTTGTTTGTTTAGACACTTTGTTGTTATGAGATTTGCTTGGCTTTTGCGCTTCCTTTTGCTTTTCTTTGCCGTCTTTGCTTTAAACGCACAGGCTCTTCCCTGGAAGAAAACCGAAGCGGTCAAAGCCGAGCTTATCTCTCAAACGACTTCGGTCCAACCGGGAAGCTCCATCCGTTTAGGCGTGCTGCTGACCCAAGAGCCGGGCTGGCACACATATTGGAAAACGCCCGGTGACACCGGACTTCCGACCACCATCGACTGGTCTCTGCCCGAAGGCTGGAAGGCGGGATCCATTCAATGGCCTACGCCGAAACTTTATGTCGTCGGCGATCTCACCAATTTCGGATACGAAGACTCGATTCTTCTTCCTGTCTCAATTTCCGTTCCGGCATCTGCCAAGGAAGGGGGGTACGTCGCTAAAGCGAACATCTCCTGGCTGATGTGCGCGGAACAATGCATTCCGGGAAGTGCTTCGTTTGACGTTCCCGTTAAAGTCTCGAACGCCGAGCCGGCCGCTTCTCCGAACGCCGGGCTCTTCCAAACCAATGACGGTTTAACGCCTACTCCCTTAAAAACGGTTTCCGCTCAGATTGATCCGTCCAATCGCGCCCTTTCCGTCACTTTCAAAACCTCTGAACCTTTCAATCATTTTTATGTATTCACCGAAGGGGAAGGAGCTGTTGATTACAAAGCGCCTCAGTCGGTTTCTAAAAACGGGGACGAAGTCACCGTCCGACTTCAGGGCACGGAAGAACTGAAAGCAGGTGACACGTTATCCGGCGTCTTTTCCGCTGACGGCGGACCCGCTCAAGGCGGCTGGTCCGGCAGTTTTTCTCATGTTTTAGTAAATGGAACCGTGACACCACCGTCGGCATCCTCCGATAACACGGACGTCAACTTAACCGTCTGGCTCGCCGCCGGTATGTCTTTCCTCGGCGGTTTGATCCTGAATTTAATGCCCTGCGTCTTTCCCGTTTTGTCTCTGAAAATGCTCAGCCTTGTTGAGCACCGCGGAGACGGAAAACTCGCACTGCATGGTCTTTCCTTTACCGTCGGCGTCCTCATTTCCATGACGTTGTTAGCCGGCGCCTTGATCGCCGTAAAAGCGGCCGGAGCTTCCGTCGGCTGGGGCTTCCAGCTGCAGTCGCCTTGGTTCGTAGCCTTGCTGGCGCTTCTTTTTGTCACGATCACCTTGAACTTGGCCGGCGCCTTTGAATTTTCCGGCGTAAGAATTTCTTCTACAGGTCAGACTTCCGGTGCCTCCCTGGGCGGCAGTTTTGCAACCGGCATCTTGGCCGTCGTCGTTGCCTCCCCGTGCACGGCCCCGTTCATGGGAGCTGCCTTAGGCTACGCGCTCTCTTCCTCTGCACTGGAGTCTTTTGTTGTCTTCCTCTGCCTTGGGCTGGGCATGAGCCTTCCCTGGCTCCTGCTGGCGCTGTTCCCGTGCCTTACTGCCTGGCTGCCCCGCCCGGGACGCTGGATGAGCATATTCAGAACGGTTATGGCCGTTCCGATGGCGCTCACTGTGCTTTGGCTCTTCTGGGTTCTTTGGCAGCAGGTGTCGATCTCAGCACTCGGAGTCTATCTCTTAGCCGCCGCACTTTTAGCTATAGCTTTAGTTTTGTACGGGCGCCTGCAGTTCGGTAAAGCAACATCAAAAGGCCTCATGGCTTTTGCCTTTATCCTCGGCGCCGGTGCATATGCAGTCGCCGCTTCTCCGCTACTTGAGCGCGCCCCTGCTGAAGTGAGCGCGGCCGATGCCTGGTCTCCTGCGGCTTTACAAGCTGCGCTCGATGAGGGACGCCCAGTCTTTGTCGACTTCACCGCCTCTTGGTGCGTCACCTGCCAGACCAACAAGCTGGCCGTACTTGATCGAGAAAACGTGCAGAGGGCCTTTAAGGAGCACAACGTCAAGTTCCTCATCGCCGACTGGACGAATCGAAACGCCGAAATTTCTAAAACTTTGGAATCCTTCGGCAGAACCGGCGTCCCGCTTTATCTCCTTTACGCCCCGGACGGCACTGCAAAAATCCTCCCCGAGCTGCTCACACAGGACATCGTGGTCGACGCACTCAAAGCGCTTCCGAAAGGCGCGCCAAAGTAGGCATGAATCCTCACCATATTGAGTAAGAATCAAAGAGTTAAGGTCAATACTAAGGGTTTTTACGGAGTATAGTTTCTCTAACTTTTGAATTGGAGAAATAACATGATTCTTAGAAAATTAACCCTTGCTCTCAGTGCGGTCGCACTGAGCTTTTCTGTAACCACATTCGCTCAGCAAGCTGCACCTCAGCCCGAACAACAGACTCCGACCAATCCTGCCGGTGAAGTCATCGGCAAGTTAGCAACCATGGGCCATATGCAGTTCGGTGACTTCCCCGTCACACAGACCGAACTCGACAGAGCTTCTGAATTCGTTCAGGCTCGTGCCGCTCAGACCGGCAAGACTATTACTCGTGACCAGTCTCTCGTTGCTTTAGGCTACATCGCCGGCCAGCTCGGCGTTTTCATGCAGCTCCAGGGCAATGGCCAACAGCAGGCTCCCGATGATGACTTAGGCCCGACACCGCAGGCTGTTCCTGCTCCTCAGTCGGCTCCCCAGGCAGCTCCTGCCGCTCCTCAGCCCGCACCTCAGGCCAACAACCAGCTTCCTCCGGGAGCAGTTCAGGCTCAGCCGATCGAAATCATTCCTAACGGCATGATGATGGGCAACGGTCAAATGATGGGGAATGCCCCGATGATGATTTACGCTCCTGAAGTCGGCGCTACCGGCCAGGCTCCTGCTACAGCTCCTGCACAGGCCCAAGCTCCTGCCCAGGCACCTGCCCAGGCACCTGCTCAGGCTCCAGCTCCCCAGTCTGCACAGCAGTAATTCATATCGGGCTTCCTGAAAGCCTATAGTGATAAGCCTCCGTTCGCCGCGGAGGCTTTATTTTTGGGAAAAGAAAATATGTCAGATATGGAAATGGATCCGCTGGCCAACCGCTCGTCTTCAGGCTTGGATTACAGCACTCTTCTGGAAAAACTCCTGCAGCAAAACGGCTACACCTCCGATAACAGCAAGCACGGCTTAAAGAGTGCGCTTAAAGACTATGAAGCAGTGTTTCACAGCGGTGCACCTAAGTGGCTCGACCTCGTCTGGCCCTCGATCGGCGTAAGCCTCCTTCATCTTGCTTTATCGTTTAAACAGCCCCTGCCGGAAAATGTCGATCTTCCGCAGGAAGCATTAAAAAACGGCCTTCGCTAAGTTAGTTCGCGAAGGCCGCAAGAGGTAAAGAATTCTGTTTCTTACTTATTTTTTCCAGCCGTAGAAATCTGTAAGGACGTCCCAAGCCAATTTCTGAAGGAACTTGGCATCTTCAGGCTTCAGCGGTTTTTCGCATTCGCCTAAGTAAGTCATGCCTTCGGGACTCTTCTGGAAAAGAAGCCCGTAAAGCATTGCTCCGTACAGATAAGAGCCTGCTGCTGTCGGATGGCTTTTATCCTTCTGATGCATCAGAAGATCCGGGCGCTGCTTCAGGCTTTCTGCAAAGGCCAAGCCGACCGGCAAAACAATCGCATCATTTTCATTGGCAGCCGTAATAATGGCGTCTGCCAGTTTCTTCGTATCTTCAGGCTTGTTTTGACGAGCCCAAGTATCAACAACAATCGGTTCGGCACCCTTTGCCTTGATGGTGGCAACGTGCTGATTCAAAAACTTCTTGAATGTCGGAATGCTCTTTTCTGCAATCGGTTCCGTCGACATACCCTGCAGAATGACAACATCAAACATCGGATTGATCAGATTGCCCTTCTCATCTTTCTTGGCATAAGGATCCATTTCATGCGGACCCATGTACTGTTCGACATCATGATAGGAGAGACGGCCGGAGCTGATCGTAATGATGCGGGCTTTCCAATCCTGTTTGTTTTCTCGTGTCAAGCCTCTCAAATAGCTGTGAACACCGCAGTTATAGAAGCTGTAAGAGTTGCCGACGATCAGGCCGGTTTTCGGTGAATGATTTTTGATATCGGTCACTTTCGGAGCAACCGAAGTTTCCAAAGCAAAGGCAGAAGAACACAACAGCGCTGCTGTTAAAGCGGGGATGAGGATTTTTTTCATTTGATTCTCCGACGGGCCCGCAAGGGGCCCGTATGTTCATGAGAGTTAGCCTAAGAAGACAACGTTGGCGATGAGGACGGTGATCATACCGGCGATCATCGGAATCCAAGTACGGCGGACGATAGCCATCGGAGAGACACCGGCTGCACCGGCAACCGCGATGATGACACCGGCGACAGGAGACATAGCGCGGAGCATGCCGGAAGCAAACTGCATCGGAGTAACGAAGGCGGCTGCAGTACCACCGAGACCGTTGGCAACTTCAGGAGCCAGAGCTGCGAAGCTGGAGAAGGCACCGACACCGGAGCCGGTCAGGAAGGTAACGATACCGACAACACCTGTAAGAACAGCGGTCATACCGTTGAGGCCTAAGCCCATGCCCTGAGCGTGTGTAATCAGTGCGGAGATCAAACCTGTAACTTTCAGGCCGGTGGCAAAGAATTCAGCGCAGATAATCAGAGCAACGATGGAGGAGAACATACCGCCCATGGCTTTGAAGATGAAAGCACCGTCGGCAAGAACCGGCTTAAAGTCACGACGTCTGATGAGTTCAACGATGATTGTGAAGACCCAAACGAGAAGCAGAGCGCTAATGGTGTTGAGCTTGACGGCAGAGTAGACGAGCTTACTGAAGACGATCATTAAAGCGATCGGCAGGACCGGGAGAATGGCGTACCAGCCAGGAACATTGCGAAGGTCGTCTTTCTTAGTCAGAATGGCGTCCGAATAAACGTCGTCGTTCTTCTTGTCATAGTACTTCTGAACGAAGTAGTGGCAGATTGCGACAACGATCAATGTCGGAATGGCAACCGGCAGCTGGCACTGAACGAAGTAGATAATCGGTTCTAAGCCGGCTGTCTGAGCGGCAAGGTTAGCAGTACCGGAGGCCGGCCCTAACGTCATACCGGCAGATGTACCAATAACAGCGGCAGAAGCAGCGGCGGAACATCCGACAGCGCGAAGAATCGGGAAGAGAGCAACCAACAGCAGCATAGCCAAACCTGCGGCACTCGGGATCACAGTAACCAGAGCCTGACCGATGAGGTAACCCATTACCAGAACGAGATACGGAGAGGACAAAGCGTCCAGAGGTTTAACGCAGACACGAACAAGAGCGTGTGCAGCGCCGATTCTGTCCATATAGGCAGCGTAACCGCCGGCGACCATAATCAGAAGACCGATGCCGGAAGTCTGTTTAGTTGCGATAGAGCGAAGCAGTTCAAAAATATCAAACCATACGAAGCCGGAAGGTTTAACGCCTTTCGGCAGGAAGCCGTGAACACCGCAGATCACGGCAAAGCTGATCATGGCCAAGCCGGCAAACAGCAGGACCATCGAAGTAGACAATCTTTTAATGATCGCCCAGCCCGCCAGGATAGTGACGACCAGGGCAAACCAAGGCAGAAGTACTGTCATGATTATTCTCCTAAGGTTTCAAATTCTTTATTTAATTTATCGAGGGAAGATTGGATAAAGGCTTTCTTGTCGGCCACCCATTGTTCGTTGAGATGGTTTTCGGCGGTCTGCTCTTTGAGCATGCGTTCGAGCTCGGCGGGCTGAGGTCCGCCTAAAGTCTTACGGTTGTGAACGATGGAAACCGGATTTAAGGCTTCTCGGAATTCTTCTTCACTCATCGGGAATTTCGGATCGCCTTCCGGGAATTCTTTTTCGATGACTTCCTTGTAAATTTCCTGCATCTTGGCGTACGGGAAGTCGAGCGGAAGAATGTTGTTGGCGCGAGCATAGGAAACAATGTGGCTGGCTGCGTGGTGGCCGATACGGAACGGGACGCCGTATTCCTTCATCAGACGGTCGGCAACTTCCTGGCTGGCCGTCCAGTCGCTGTTAAGTTCTTCTAATGCACGATCTTTGTTGATCACGAGTGCTTTGAGAACTCGGTTAAACATGGTAAGAACTTTAACCGCATGAAGAGCCAAAGCACCATTGAGTGTCTGATTCTTCGGGTCAATCATGCCGCTCTGGAGATTGTGAGCGCGGAAGAACTCGGCCTGAGCTTCGCCGATCACGGAAGAAGATTCCGTTCTGCAGTTATTCACTAAGCCGGGATTGCGTTTCTGCGGCATTGCGGAAGAAACGTAGGTGTTGTCGCCGCCTTCCTGCAGAAGAATCCAGGGACGAGCCTGAGCGTACTGAACCATCAGGTCTTCCAAGAACACATTGATATGCAGACAAATGCCGGTGAGAATTGAAGCGAACTCGACGGGCAGATCGCTCTGACCGATCTGTGTGGCGTCGTAAGCGTTTTCTGCGACAGCTTCAAAGCCTAAACGTTTGCACATGGCTTCGCGGTCCAGCGGCCAGCAGGTACCGTTCAGGACGGTGCTTCCCATCGGGCAGCGGTCAAGACGGACGTAGAACTGACGAAGCTTCTGCGCATCGCGGCTGAAGCCGGCTAAGAATGCAAGAAGGTAATGCGCCAAGCTGTTGGGCTGAGCAGCAACACCGTTGGTGTAGTTGGGGACAACCGTTTCACGGTTTTTGTCCGCCAGGTCGGTCATGGTTTCCAGCACGGCATTCAATGCGTCACCGACTTCGAGAACATGGTCGCGAAGAATGGCAGAACGATAAGTTGCGTGCATATCCTGGCTGGAACGGCCGGCGTGCATCAGCGTGATCACGGGATCTGCTTTTTTGAGCATTAACGGTTCAAACGTGATGTAGGTCTTAGCTCTCTTGGTCGGATCAGCGTCTCCGTCGGCTAAAACTTCACGAAGTGCCTTGGCCGCTTCTTCGGCGATCGGCATCGGCAAAAGACCTTGACGAGAGTTGATCACGAGCGTGGCTTTATTGATTTCGCCCAACCAGAAGAACTCGTCTCTGACTGTCATCTGTTTTTCTCCTATGTTTTGAGGTTGTTTTTTATTATTTTGATGAGCCGGCCTCAAAACTGACAGGCGAAATCGGAAACGCTACTTTGCGTTTTACGCAAAGTACTTGCGTATTTGTCGCTTTTGTTAGAAAGTATGTACAGATCCTCGATTCCCTTTTTTCGCATCATGTCAAAACTAGACGACCTCAGTGCCTGGCGCCTTTTTTGCAGCTTGTGCAATACCCGAAACTTCTCTGATACCGCCGGAGAGTTTGATGTAGAAGTCTCAACCGTCTCTCGCGCGCTGACCTCCTTAGAAAATGCTTTGGGGCAGACGCTCATACTCCGTGTGACAAGACCCCTGCAGCTCACGGAGTCCGGCCAGATCGCCTATGAGCGCAGCACGAGGAGATGGTCAAAGAGCTGACACAGAGCTCGGCCGGCATGGCAGGAAAAATTCGCCTCTCTTTGGCGCCCGGCTCCGTTGCGGTCTACATCCCGATGCTAATGGAATTCAACTCTCAGTACCCTGAGATCGTCTTTGACATTGTCGGCGGCGGAAACGTCCAGGACATCCTTCAGTACAAGGCCGACATCTCAGTAGCTAGCTTTAAATCCAAGGATCCGCGGATTGTGTCTTACTCAAGAGGACGCAACGTCTATGTGCCCGTAGCTTCGCGCCGCTACATCGAAGAGCATGGAATGCCTCTGCATCCCAAGGATTTAGCCGCACACACAGTTTTGGTTTATGACGGTTCAGTGCGTTCCGCCACGCGTTACTTAGAAAACGGTGATAAACGCGAAGAAGTGAAATGGAAACAAGTACTCAGAGTTTCCAACATTCTAGCGATTAAAAAGTCTGTCATTGACGGGCTGGGCATCTCGGTGGATTTGCCGCTTTTTCACTGCGCACAGGAAATTGCCTCGGGCATTCTGGTCCCGATTCTTCCCGGCTGGGTCCATCCGCCGGTGGAGTGCTTTGTGTGCACTTCAAAAACAAATTGGCGCATCCGCCGCCACCGCGTATTTCTGCAGTGGTTCCAAACGCGCCTGGTTCAATTTTTCAAAAGCAAAGAAGACATGGTGGCGCCTTTCTGGGACATCCCGCAACGCACCATCGTCAACGAAATTTAGAGTCCTCGGGCTGCATTGATCGCATCGCGAGTCTGCATCGCGACCGCTCTGGCTTTTTCTTTGAAGTCTTCGCCGGAGGATGCATAAAGAATAGCTCGGCTGGAATTGATCACCATGCCGGTCTTCTGCGCGTTCATACCGCTCTGCACACAGGCATTGATGTCTCCGCCCTGAGCTCCGATGCCGGGAACGAGGAAGTTTAATTCCGGCGTTAAGGCACGAACACTCGCGAGTTCTTTCGGATAAGTGCCTCCGATCACAAGGCCGAGCTGACCGGTGGTATTCCACTGCTCTACTTTTTTCGCAACTGCGTGATAAAGCGGCTGGCCTCCGCAGTCGAGCATCTGGAAGTCGTCGCCGCCTTTGTTGCTGGTGCGGCAAAGGATGAAGGCACCTTTGTCCGGATACTCAAGGTAAGGCTCGACGGAATCAAAGCCCATGTAAGGAGAAAGCGTGACGCAGTCAGCTCCGAAACGTTCGAAGGCCTCCTTAGCATAATGCTTGGCAGTGGAGCCGATGTCGCCGCGCTTAGCATCAAGAATCACGGGAACTTCCGGATATTCGCCGTGAATGCGGGCAATCAGTTCTTTGAGCTGATCTTCCGCGCCGGAAGAAGCAAAGTAAGCAATCTGCGGTTTAAAGGCACAGACCAAATCTCCGGTCGATTTAACGATGTCCCAGCAGAAGTCCAGGATGGCATGCTTGTTGCTTTCAAACTGCTTCGGGAAACGTTTGGGATCGGGGTCTAAGCCGACGCAAAGTAATGACTGATTGACATCCCAGCAGTGCTGAAGCATATCGGTGAATTTCATAGCTTTCCTCCAAACGTTCGAATTGTGTTTGAGCACGGATTTTAGCAATCCGGCTACTGAAAATAATGAAAACGTCCGTCGCTTGTTTAGCAGGCGGACGTTTTTCAATAACTCACACGAACTTAGAAGTGTTCCTACACCAGCGGAGTTCCGGTACCTTCCGTCTTAGCAGGTCTCTTGAGAAACAGATAGAGTACGAGCGGTAAGCAGATAAAGCCGGACATTCCGATGATGAACTTATAAGAGAAGTACGCAGTCATTGCGCCGCCGACAATCGGTCCCATCACGGCACCCAACTGCTGGGCTAGATAAGACAGTCCAAAGACACGTCCTTTGTCGTTGGCATTCGTGGAAACTGTCAGCACCGCGTTAATGGCCGGGAAAATGCCGGCAAAGGCTAAGCCGCCGACAAAGCGCCAAATCGTAAACCACTCAAGCGAGTTCGGAAACACCTGCACAATCCCGAACAGTCCGGCGCCGAGCAAAGACAAATAAAGTACGGGTCGATAGCCCCAGTTCTGACCTAAAATGCCCCAGCCCGGAGAGGCTAAGACGCCCGAAATACCCGTCACTGAAAACACAATGCCGGAAATCAAGACGATTCGCTCCATCGAACCCTGCAGCTCGGCCACGTAAAGCGGCATGATCGGCTGCTGCATTAAAATGGTCAGCTGCACCACGCCGGCGCAAATCAGCATGCGCTTAACTGCCGGAATCTTGCATAAAGAGAAGTCCCAAATCTTGACGGGTTTGGCATTCGGATCGGGCTTCCTCGGTTCCTCTTTAACAAAAAAGAGCAAAGCTAACGTGATCAGGAACAAAGCGGCGGCCGCGATAAAGAACGCCATACGCATACCGAATTGATCCGCCAGCAGGCCACCGAACAACGGCCCGAGCACGCCGCCCGCTGTCATACCGCCCTGCATAACGCCCAAGCAGAAACCGAGTTTGAGTTTCGGAGATTCTACAGAGATGATCGCAAGCAGCGCAGGCCACAGACCCGCGGATAAGCCTTGAATAAATCGAACGCCGAGCAGCTCCCAAGGATTCGTGACCAAGCCGCCTAAGAAGTAAGTGATCGCCAAGCAAAATCCGGCGCGCAGCGCCATAAGCTTGCGGCTCTTTTTATCAGCAAGCGCGCCCCAGATCGGTGCCATGATGCCGCTGACAAGGAATGTGATAGCGAAAATCGCACCCGACCACATATCCACGTCGGCTTTCACGACACCCAAATCCTGAATGAGATACATGGGCAGGAAGGGAATGAGCATCGTATAGCTCATGGACATTAAAACGGCGCATGTGGTCAGAAGACCGAGTATGAACTTCCATCGCATATCTACACTTCCTGTCCTTCTTATTCGTCTTCCTTTCGATTGTATGCCAAATATCTTTCATCAGAGAATGCGGTTAACCGCTAAAAAGCAGCCCCGTACGCCTCAATCTGCTTCCTCGAAACAATGACTTTCGCTTCTCGCGCATACGAAAAAACACCCGTCGGTGCGAGACCTCCGGGTGTTTAATTAACTTAACTCAGCGGATGATTACATCATGCCGGGCATTCCGCCCATTCCGCCGCCCATGCCCATCGGGGGCATTGCAGGTTTGTCTTCAGGCATGTCGGCAATCATGCATTCTGTTGTCAGGATCAAGCTGGCAACGGAGGCTGCATTCTGCAGAGCGGTGCGGGTAACCTTAGTCGGATCCAGAACACCCATCTCGATCATGTCGCCGTATTCACCGGTCTGAGCGTTGAAGCCGAAGTTGCCCTTACCGTTTGCGACACGGTCAACAACCACGCTGGGTTCGTCACCGGCGTTGCGGACGATCTGACGCATCGGTTCTTCCATAGCGCGGAGAACGATCTTGATACCGGCGTCCTGTTCGGGGTTGTCGCCCTTGATTTCCTTGATGGCCTGTTTTGCACGGATTAGAGCAACGCCGCCGCCGGCAACAACGCCTTCTTCAACAGCAGCACGTGTGGCATGCAGAGCATCTTCAACACGGGCTTTCTTTTCTTTCATTTCAACTTCAGTAGCAGCACCGACCTTGATCAGAGCAACACCGCCTGCCAGTTTGGCAACGCGTTCCTGAAGTTTTTCACGATCGTAGTCGCTGGAAGTTTCTTCCATCTGAGCACGGATCTGTTTAACACGAGCTTCGATCTGGTCTTCCTTGCCGGCGCCGTCAATGATCGTGGTGCTTTCCTTGTTGACTTCAACCTTCTTAGCAGAACCGAGTTCGGCAAGTGTGGCCTTTTCAAGGGTCAGACCGACGTCGCTGGAGATAACGGTACCGCCCGTCAGGATAGCGATATCTTCGAGCATGGCCTTACGGCGATCGCCGAAGCCCGGAGCCTTAACGGCAACAGTCTTCAGAACACCGCGGATGCTGTTGACAACCAATGTGGCCAGAGCTTCGCCTTCGATGTCTTCTGCAATGATGAGCAGAGGACGGCCGGACTTAGCAACCTGTTCAAGGATCGGGAGAAGATCGCGAATGTTGCTGATCTTTTTTTCAACCAAGAGGAGGTAGGGGTTCTCAAGGAGAGCTACCTGCTTGTCAGGGTTGTTGATGAAGTACGGAGAGAGGTAGCCGCGGTCAAACTGCATACCTTCAACAACTTCGAGTTCGTTGTGCAGGCTCTTGCCGTCTTCAACGGTGATAACGCCTTCCTTGCCGACTTTTTCCATGGCTTCGGCAATGATGTCGCCAATTTCATGATCGGAGTTAGCAGAAATAGCGCCAACCTGAGCAACTTCCTTGCTGGTAGTTGTCGGCTTGCTGAGGGAGTGGAGCTGTTCGATGGCAGCGGCAACAGCTTTGTCGATACCGCGCTTCAGATCCATCGGGCTCATACCGGCGGCAACATACTTCATGCCTTCGTCAACGATAGCCTGAGCCAAAACGGTAGCTGTCGTTGTACCGTCACCGGCGTTGTCGCTGGTCTTGGAAGCAACTTCTTTAACCATCTGAGCGCCCATGTTTTCAAACTTGTCTTTCAGTTCAACTTCTTTTGCAACAGAAACACCGTCTTTGGTGATTGTCGGACCGCCGAAAGCGCGTTCGAGAACAACGTTGCGGCCTTTCGGTCCGAGAGTTACCTTAACGGCATCGGCAAGAACGTTAACGCCGTTGACCATACGGGAACGAGCGTCATTGCCGAACAAAACCTGTTTTGCTGTCATTTACTTAATCTCCTATTTCTAAATTCTGTACTAGGCCGTCTTATTCGAGGACACCCATAATGTCTTCTTCACGCATTACGAGGTATTCGTCCCCGTCGACCTTAACGTTCTGGCCGGAATACTTGCCGAACAGAATGCGGTCGCCTACCTTAACATCCATAGGGATGAGCTTGCCTGCTTCGTCACGCTTGCCTGGACCGACAGCGAGGACAACACCCTGATCAGGTTTTTCACCGGCTGCTTCAGGGATATAAATACCGCTGGCTGTACGTGTTTCGGCGTCAACGCGTTTAACAATAACGCGGTCGTGCAAAGGACGAATCTTCATCTTTAAAACTCCTATTTGTGTTTATCAAAGCGCTAGGCTTTACCAATATTTCCTTATATGAGGCTATGCAGTCTTTTTTCAAGGCCGTTCTCAGATAGGTGTTTATACTAACAAACTCTGTAAACAAATGTGTTTCAAATGCGACGTTTTGTTAACAACATGTAATGTCGCGTAAAAATGGCACTTTTGCTCGAGTGTGTTTTGTGAGGATTGAAGTGGTTAAATTTAGCGTCGTCGCCCTGTCTTTTTTCATTTTTTTCTCCCCTGCCGGTCAGGCAGCCTCCAAAAAATCAGCACCCTCCCTTCCGGCGCCGATCCAAAAAGCGCTTAACTCCTGCAAAGTTCCTAAAGGCGATTTTTCGCTGTCTGTCATTCCGCTCTCCGACAAAGGCACTATGCTAAAGTTCAACAGCACTGCGCCTCGCGTACCGGCCTCGAGCGCCAAAGTCATTACTTCAGCCGCGGCGCTGCAGCTTTTGGGACCGGCCAAGGTTTGGACGACGCGTTTTATCTCAGCAGAAGAGCCGGATAGAAACGGCGTGCTCAGCGGAGATCTCTATTTAGTCGGGCACGGTGCGCCTTCCATGACCATTGAGCGCTTTTGGCTTTTGGTCGACAACCTTCGTGCTCGCGGTGTGAAAGAAATCAAGGGAAACATCATTGCGGATCGTTCTCACTTCGATGTAGCACCGCATGATCCCTTCGCTTTTGACGGAGAAGGCAACCGTCCCTACAACTTGGGACCGGATGCTCTGATGGTGAACTCCCGCTCTTTCTTCATCAAAATCCGCCCTGATAAAGAGGCCGGCGTCGCCTACCTTTATCCCGAACCCAGAATCGCAGGCGTGAAGCTCCCTGAAAGCATTCCTCTTAGCAAAGAAGGCTGCGGTGCATGGAGAAAACAAATCAATCCTGATTTCTCCAACCCGCTTAAACCTGCGTTCAAAGGAAAGTTCCCGCTGAAATGCGGTCCGAAGGACTACTTCTACACCAGCCTCTCCGCCGACCAGTATCTTCAGGTCGTCTTTGCCGATATGTGGAAAAAAGCCGGAGGCACCTGGAAGGGCAAAGTTGTTCAGGGCAAACTCCCTGAAGACTCTGACGACTACAAAGTGCTTGCTTCTTCCTACTCCGAGCCTTTGACAAAACTTGTCTACAACATGAATAAGTACAGCGACAACATCATCGCTCGTCAGCTCTTCCTCGCTTTAGCTAACACTCAGAAAGACGAACCCAAAAACTTAGAAGGAGCCCGTGCCGCCGTCTATGAATGGGCCGCCTCATTAAAGATTCCCGCCTCCTCACTCAAAATTGACAACGGCAGCGGACTTTCTCGCACCACCGCAGTCTCCACAGACGCCTTCGTGACAGTTCTGAAACACATGTGGAACTCCCCGCAAATGCCGGAATTCGTCTCTTCGCTTCCCATCTCCGGCGTTGACGGGACCATGAGAAAAAGACACGTCGCTCAAGGCAATGCCCACATCAAAACGGGCTATATCCAGAACGTCCGTTCGATCGCAGGGTATGTCCAGACGAAAAGCGGTGAACGTTATGCCGTCGCGGCCATTGTCAACGGTCCTTCCGCGATCAATTCCATACCCGTTATGGACGCCGTAATCTGCTGGGTTTACGGCAGATGATAGACTTTTCAGACATATAGATATCCTTAAAGGGAGGTAATTTCAGTATGGAAAACAAAATTGAAGCCGTAGTTCGTGAAAATGTTGACACTGCCCTCGAACAGGCTGACGAATTCCTGAAGCAGGCCTCCGCCGCTACCGGCGAAGAAGCTAAAGAGCTCCAGGCAAAAGCTAAAGAATGCCTGGCTCGTGCAAGCAGAAACATGAAGAGCTTCTATGACAAGACTTCTGAAGAAGGCAGAGAAATTGCCGGTGAAGTTAACGACTGCGTCCGCTCCAATCCTTGGCGCGCTGTCGGTATCGCAGCTGTCGGCGGCCTCCTGCTCGGTCTCCTGGTTGCTCGCAAGTAATTCTTCCCGAGGCTTTCGGAGATAGATATGTCAGATAGAAATAACGCCGATCCCGGACTCTTCACCATCCTTAATCAGGTGGTTGACGGTTTGGCGACGCGTCTTCAAATTGCTTCTATCGAGCTCTCCGTCGCCAAAAACAACGCGGCAAAGACAGCTGTTTACACTGTCCTTGCCGCCCTTTTCGGCCTCTTTGCGCTCGTTTTTATATCGGTCGCACTTCTTGTTATTTTCTGGGAAGATCACCGCGTTTTCGTCTCCTGCTGTATCGCCGGCGCCTATCTGCTCCTGTTCCTTTTCTTCTTAGGCAAAGTCCGCAACCTTGCAGCCAACATGCCTTATGCGTTTGAGGAATCTCGTCAGATTTTGGCAGCCGACGTCGCCGCTTTCCGCGCATCCTGCAATAAGAAAGCAGGTGTCGCCAACCAGCACCCGGTCGATCCTACCAAAGAGGAGAACAACAATGCAGGCAAATGAAGACGTTGCTCGCAAGCTTGCACAACTGACCGTCAAGGCAGGTGAACAAAGAGCTCAGATTCAAGACGAGCTGACCTATATGCGCAATAAACCCGCATCCGCTGTCAAAAACATCGGAGTCGACGCGGTTAAAACCATGCAGGCCTTAGGTTTAACTAATCCGAAAGTTGCCATTCCTTTGGCTCGCACGGTGTTCATTCCTGCCGCGGTGGCAATTGCAAGATTAGTTCTTAAAAACGGCAGCCCCAGACGCTACCTCGGCGCGGCGCTGATCGCCGCAAGCTCATTCGGTATCTTCAAAGGTATTGAATATGATGAGAAGCACCCGATTGTGAGAAAGGATTCCACAAACTCTTCGCCTAAGTAACCTTCTCACCGCATACGAAAAGACCGCCGAAACAGCGGTCTTTTGCTTTATGTGCTTTCGATCGGGCCGGCTCATGGTCGGCCCGAGAATACTTAGCCTTCTTTTTTCTTATCATCGTCCGCAGACGGCAGCTTGGTAATGAGAATACGATCCAGGCGGCGTCCGTCCATGACCATCACTCGGAATTCCCAGCCGTCCCATTTGACTCGGTCTCCGGTACGGGGCAGGCGCTCCAGAAGGAAGATCACCATGCCGGCAACGGTCGTGTAGCGGTCCTTGTCTTCATCCGGTACCTCATCGATATCCAGCAAGTCTTTGAGTTCAGGAATCGGCAGCAAGCCGTCGACTTCGTAGCAGTTTTCGCCCTTCTGAATAATCTGAGCATCTTCAGGCGCATCCGGCTTAAATTCGCCGGCGATGGCTTCCAGCACGTCGTGCGGCGTTACCAAACCTAAGATTGCACCGTATTCGTCGACGACCATCGCCAGTGCCGCATCGCTCTTTCTAAAGGTTTCTAAGAGTTCCATACCGGAAATGGATTCAGGAACATAAAGAACCGGTTCGTAGTTCACCTTAAAGTTGGGTTTACCGTCATTGACCATCTGCTTTAAAAGCAGACGTGTCGTGACCACACCGCGAATGTCATCCAGGCCGCCGTAGCAAACCGGCAGACGAGAATGCTGGGAGTTGAGGACTTTCTCCATATTGACTTCGCGCGTATCTTCTAAGTCCAGATACTGGACCTCGGAGCGCGGAACCATCAGAGAGGCAACGGCACGGTCATCCAAACGGAAAACGTTTTTGACCATCGTGTGTTCCTGAGCGTCGATGACGCCGGCTTCACCGCCTTCATCAATCACAGAGTGGATTTCTTCTTCCGTAATCTTCTGGTTGTCCTGCTTAATGCCGAGCACTTTGATCAGCATCTCGGTAGAGAAAGAAAGCAGTTTCACGAAAGGCATAGCCAAAATAGCCAGCCAGTGAATCGGTTTGGCAACCATACGGGAAATCGTATCCGCGCCCATCTGACCGATACGTTTCGGAACCAGTTCACCGATCACGATAGAGAAGTACGTGATCAAAATAACGACTACAGCCATCGAGGCACCGCGTGCCGTGGCAGCCGGAATGTGAATGGTATCGACGAGGAAATTAGAAAGCGGATCAACCAATGCAGACTCACCGACAATACCGGAAAGAATACCGATGGAAGTAATGCCGACCTGAATCGTAGAAAGCGCTCTCGTCGGATTCTCAGAAAGAGATAAAGCAAGTTCCGCACCGCTTGCGCCCTGATCCGCCAGCATCTGCAGCTTGCTGCGGCGAGCGGTCACGATGGAAATCTCGCTCATGGCAAAGAAACCATTGAGGAGAATCAGCAGAATTAAACAGAGAATATCAAGCCAGATACTCATGATGGCTGCCTTTCGTCGAGCATTTCAACTAAACCTTGGATAGCAACGGCAACAGTCTGCTCGCGTACGCTCTGACGGTCGCCTTTGAATTCATAACGGCCGACTTCAGCCATTTCGTCTTTGCGCTTCCAGCCGATAAAGACGGTTCCAACCGGTCTTCCGGGCATTGCGCCGTCCGGGCCGGCGATACCGCTGACCGCAACAGCCATCGTTGCGTTGGAGTGACGAATTGCACCTTCAAGCATCTGCGATACCGTCTGAGTGCTCACTGCCGAGAAGCGATCAAGAATAGACTGCGGAACATCCAGCATTTCATGCTTGGCTTGATTGGTATAAGTTACAAAACCTCTTTCAAACCACTCGCTGGCGCCCGGGATAGACGTCAGAGCGGCGCTGATCATGCCGCCGGTGAGAGACTCGGCGGTAACCACGATCTGTCCTGTGCCGACAATGCGGCGGCTGAGTTCTTTGACTTTATCTTCTATTTCTTTATTCATCGCAAAATCCACATAGGTGAAGCGGCTCCGTAGAACCCTGCCACCCAGGCCATCGAATTAATAACCAGGATGGCGTAAACAGCCGCAAATATATCGTCAAGCATGACAGTAAAGCCGTTCTGACGGCCCCTATCCAGCACCGATGCGGGCGGAAGCTTAACGATGTCAAAAAAACGAAAAGCGATCACGGAGGAGAGCTGCCACCAGAAACCCAAAGGCGTCAGAAGCAGAATCACCCATACCGCGACAACTTCATCGACCACGATGGAACCGTGATCGACTTTATTTAAATAAGCCGTACTTTTGCCCACCGAGACGCACCCGAGGACAAATAAAACCAATGCTAGAGCCCAGATGAAGGAACGTCCGAGCCACATGTCTAAAAGCCAAAACACGCCCCAAGCCGCAAAAGAACCCCAGGTCCCCGGCGCCGGCGTAATGCAGCCGGATCCGAAAAATGTTGAGATCCACAGCCAAGGATGCTTAAGCACCGTCTGAAACGAAGGCGGCGTCGTTTTATATGACTTCATGAGCCAACTTCTCCGAAATGATTAAAGGAGGCAGCGCAATTGACATCCGAGCCCTTTTCATCAATAACCTGAAGAGGCTCTCCCGCAGAGAGCACTTCTCCGATACGAGACACGCGCGTGTCAGCCCGTTCGGCGATCCGCAGAATTTCGTCCCGACGGTCGGCAGGTGCGGTAAACAGCAGTTCGTAGTCATCTCCGCCCGACAATACGCAGCGCTGCTGAACGGCTTCAGGAAGCTGCTTCATCGCGTCAGACTCCGGAAAAGCCGGCCAAAACAGCCGCGCGGACACGCCGGAGCGCTCCAAAATATGCTTCAGATCTCCGATAAGTCCGTCGGAAATATCGCAGCAGGCCGTCGCCGTATTCAGCAGTCCGCGTCCGAGCGCAACACGCGGCTCGGGCAGATCCATGCGGGAACGGAAATATCCGAGGAGCGGTTCGGCAAACGTCCAGTATCCGAAAATCTGACCCAGCGCCGCAAACGCGTCTCCCGGCGTTCCGGAAACCCAGATGTCCTCACCGACTCGGGCACCGGCCCTCGTCAGTCCTTTGCCGGCAGGCAGCTCGCCCATGGCGGTAATAGAGATTGCGGTGTAGGGAGATTGTCCGGGCTTGGCAAAAGACTTAACCGTGTCTCCGCCTCGAAGCGGACAGTTAAAGCGCCGAGCTTCTTCCAGAAGACCTCTGGAAAAACCTTCCAGCCAGTTCTCGTCAATGCGGGGCAGAGATATAGAAAGGAAAAACGCTTTCGGCTCGGAGCCGGCAGCAGCGAGATCGGATAAGTTAACGGCAAGCGCTTTTCGGCCTACCGTGTAAGGAGAAGCATTTTCTAAAAAATGCGATCCGAGCGCCATCATATCGGCCGTCACGGCCAAACGCATCGGTCCGACATCAAGAAACGCACAGTCGTCCCCTGCGCCTTGTGAAGGCCACGCAGACGGATAAAAAGAGCGATCCGTAAAAAAACGGGATATGACTCCGAATTCGTCAAGCGGATTCGGAGTCTTCGTACAGGCAGGGTGCTCAGGCATTTTTGCCTTTTACAACCTCGTAGGGACGAAGTTCGGGAACCATCTTGTCCAAAACTCCGTTGACATATTTAAAGCCGTCGGAACCGCCGAAGCTCTTAGCCAGTTCCACTGCCTCGTTGATCACGACGCGATAAGGAGTGGTCGTGTTTTTGAGTTCGTAGGTACCGATCAAAAGAATGGCTCGTTCGATCGGAGACAATGACGTCACTTCGCGGTCGATGTGAGGAGCGTAGCTGGCCTCAAGAGACGGAAACTCTTCAGTGACGCCGTGAAGCAGTTCACGGTAAAAAGCCTGGTCGGCTTTATCAAAATCTTCAGCTTCCAAAGCCGCCGCATCAATCGCTTCCGGGTCGGTATGACTCATCAGCCACTGATAAACGCCCTGAAGCGCAAATTCACGTGAACGGCGACGGGCGCTCCGGCCTCCGCGCTTCTTAGCGGGGCTCTTGGCTCCCGTATGATTACTGTCCATTATCTTCTCCGTAATTTTCCATAACGCGGCGTCCGCAGAAGCGGCGAAGATTGCCCATTTCCAAAGCGACGCGAGCGGCGTCGGCACCCTTTTCCTGGACGCGGACTTTGGCTTGTTCTTCGTTTTCAACTGTCAGAATGCAGTTGGCGACAGAAATGCCTTCGGTCATAACGAAGTCTGTTACGCCGCGGGAAGACTCATTGGCGACCAGTTCAAAGTGATAAGTTTCTCCTCTGATCACGCAGCCGATTGCAACTAAGGCGTCCAGATCCGGATAGCCTTCGTAGAGCATGACGAGTGCTCCGGGAATTTCTAAAGCGCCGGGAACCGTAGTCACCACGATGTTCTCGTCTTTAACCCCGTGAGCCTTGAGCTCTTCGTAGCAGGATGCAAACATGGCATCGCAGGCCCAGTCGTTGAAGCGGGCGGAAACAATACCGATTTTCAAATCACTGCCGTCTGCATTCGGTTTGATGAATTCAATGGACACATTCTTCTCCGTTAAATTGATAGGCGGAATTCTAACAAAACGGCCTTTCAAATCCTCCGCGAATCGCTCCGCGATGGGTTTAAAGGCCGTCAAAAATTCAATTATTTATGCTCAGTGAGCGAATACATTCTTTCGATGTAGCGGGCAACCGTATCCACTTCGACATTGACCAGATCGCGCTTCTTGGTGTACTTGAAGGAAGTGTGTTCGAAAGTATGAGGAATCAAGTTGATGCTGATGCGGGTGCCGGCAGGCGTATCTTCCACTTCATTGATCGTCAGGGAAACGCCGTTGATGGCGACCGAGCCTTTATAGGCTAAGAACTTGGCAAGCTTCATCGGGCAGCGGACCACCAAACGATAGGATTCGGCAACTTTTTCGAAAGCGTCGACTTCGCCTACACCGTCAACATGGCCGCTCACAATATGACCGTCCAGACGGTCGCCGAGACGCATGGCCTTTTCCAGGTTCACGTAGCCCCAGCCGTCTAAGCCGGCGGTTTTGCTCAGCGACTCAGCGGAAACTTCAACCTTGAATTTCTTTTCGTCGACTTCGACTACCGTCATGCAGGCGCCGTTGATGGCGATGGAGTCGCCGATCTTGACGGTGTCCAGACCGAGTTCCGGGGCTTCAACATGAATACGCAGACCGTCGCCAATCTCTTCGTTATCGCGAATACGGCCGACGGCCTGAATAATTCCTGTAAACATAAATATCCTCTCCTTATTTAGCGCACCGGACGAAGCATCAGACGCACATCCGGACCAACTTTTTGAATATCGGTGAATTCTAACGCGACACCCTCACAAAGGTCTTTAAAAGATGGTAAATCCAGAAGACGGCGTCCGTCTCCTAAAAATACCGGCGCCACATAGATCAGATATTCGTCGATCAGACCTTCCATGGCCAAAGCGCCGTTCAAACGAGCTCCGGCCTCCACATGCACGTCATTAATTTCGCGCTTCGCTAATTCCCGCATCAGGGCCCTGAGGTCGACCTTGCCGTCTTTACCGGGCAGCTCGATCACTTCAACGCCCTGACTTTCAAAGTTCTCGGCACGAACGATGTCGTAGTGTGCGCAGACCAACAAGGTCTTTCCGCCTTGGAAAATCTTCAGGTCCGGATTGAGACTCAGATTGGAATCCACAACGACCTTCAGCGGCTGACGCGTCACGCCTTCAAAACGAGCCGTCATCTGAGGATTATCCGCCAGCACCGTACCGAGCCCTGTCAGCACTGCTCCGCTGATACCGCGCCAGAAGTGTCCGTCCGCGCGGGCTTCTTCCGAAGTAATCCACTGGCTCTTGCCGTTGGCAAGCGCTGTATTGCCGTCCACGCTCATGGCCATCTTGGTGCGAACCCAAGGCATACCTTCTCTTTGACGTTTTAAGAATCCGCGGTTGATCTCTTCGGCTTCTTCGGCCTCCAGACCGCACTCGACTTTAACGCCGGCCTCTTCCAGCATCTTGAGGCCCTTGCCGGCCACCAAAGGATTAGGGTCTTTCAAAGCTGCAACCACGCGGGCAACCTTCGCATTTTTAAGCGCTAAGGCACACGGCGGTGTTCTTCCGTAGTGGGAGCACGGTTCCAGCGTCACGTAAACCGTTGCGCCCGCCACACTTTCTCCGCGGGAAGCCGCATCACGAAGGGCCATGACTTCGGCATGGGCTTCGCCGGTCTTTTGAGTAAAGCCTTCGCCGATGATGCGGCGGTCTTTAACAATCACGCAGCCGACAGCCGGATTCGGCGGGCAGTTAAAACGAGCTTTCTTGGCCAGCTCCAGCGCACGGCGCATATATGAACAATCGGAAAAACTCATTTTCCCTCCTTACCCTGATCCTCTCGGGCGTTTTCAACAAGCTTGATCATGTCGTCCAGCGTACCGCAGTTAAAGTAGACCGAACCGTAGCGGACATAGGCCACGTTGTCGAGCTTTTTCAGCTCGAGCATGACCATGTCTCCGACGCGTTTAGAGGTCACTTCCTTTTCCCCGGACACTTGAAGCTGCTTTTCAATGCGGGATATCGCAGAGTCGAGCTCGCTGGCTTTCACCGGCCGCTTGCGCAGTGCAATCTGCATCGAGCGGCGCAGTTTATCGCTGTTGTAGGCTTCCCGAACGCTGCCGTTTTTCTTGATGATGAGCGGCATCTGCAGTGCCGCTTTCTCGTAGGTTGTAAAGCGGGCGCCGCAGGTCGGACATTTTCTCCGACGGCGAATCGCCGAACCTTCTTCGCAGGTGCGGGAATCAATAACTTGAGTGTTGGGTTCTTTGCAGTAGGGACAAAGCATAGGATCGCTCCTGAATCAGCCTTACACAGTTTCCAGATAAACCGGGAATCGGGCAACGAGACTGGCAACACGCTCTTTCACGTTGGCAAGAACCTGCTCATTCTTAGGCGCATCGAGTACGTCAGCAATGAGATTGGCCACTTCAACGGCTTCGTTTTCTTTGAAGCCGCGAGTGGTCATAGCAGGCGAGCCTAAACGAATACCGCTCGTCACAAACGGTTTTTGCGGATCGTTCGGAATGGAGTTCTTGTTGACGGTAATGCCGACTTCATGAAGAACGGTTTCAGCTTCTTTACCGGTAATGTTCTTAGAACGAAGGTCCACGAGCATCACATGGCTTTCGGTGCGGCCGGAAACAATACGAAGACCGCGTTTAGTCAGAGCGTCGGCCATTGCCGCGGCATTCTTAATAACCTGCTGCTGATATTCCTTGTATTCCGGTTTTAATGCTTCACCGAAGGCCACGGCCTTGGCGGCGATCACGTGCATCAGAGGACCGCCTTGAACGCCCGGGAACACAGCCATATTGATCTGTTTTTCCAGATCCGGACGGCAGAAAATCATGCCGCCTCTCGGACCGCGAAGGGTCTTGTGCGTCGTTGTCGTCACGATATCGGCGTAAGGGAACGGGCTCGGATAAACGCCGGCAGCAATCAAACCGGCGTAGTGAGCCATATCCACCATCAAGTAGGCACCGACTTTCTTAGCAATTTCGCTGAAACGCTTGAAGTCGATATGTAAAGAATAGGCGGAAGCGCCGGCGATGATGATCTTGGGTTTGTTTTCGACGGCGAGTTTCTCAACCTGGTCGTAGTCAATTTCTTCTTTGTCGTTTAAGCCGTAGCTCACAACATTGAACCACTTGCCGGACATGTTGAGTTTCATGCCGTGAGACAAGTGACCGCCTTCGGCCAGCGACATGCCCATCACCGTGTCGCCGGGATTCAGCAAACCGAAGAAAACGGACATATTGGCCTGAGCACCGGAGTGCGGCTGAACGTTGACCGCCATTTCCACACCGACCGGTTCGCAGAAGAGTTTTAGTGCACGCTCTTTCGCAAGTGTTTCGGCTTCGTCTACGTATTCGCAGCCGCCGTAATAACGTTTGCCGGGATAGCCTTCGGCATACTTATTGGTCAGCACCGAGCCCTGTGCTGCCATAACAGCCGGAGAGGCGTAGTTCTCACTGGCAATCAGTTCAATCTGATCTTCCTGACGTTTGCCCTCTTTTTGAATGATTTCCCATACAGCCGGGTCAGATATTTCGATGGTCGAATTCTTGTCGAACATGTGCTTTTCCCATAAGTAAGCCATAAAACTGCGGAGGTTTGTCCGCAGGCGTTTATTCAAGGATTATAAGTTTGAAAGGTCGCTGAACTGACCCTTGTTCGCAAAATCAAACAGCCTAATCTGATAGATCGAATCCGTTTGTTTTCACAAATCATGACCTAATACGGCCTTGTGCTATTGACGGATTCTTTATAATCCATAGCACTAAATTTACTTATTGCAAGGAAAAATAATGGCTGAAAACAATGTTCAGGATCAGGATCAGATCAAGCTTCCCGACCCCATTATCTTCACCGATGCTGCCAGCCTCAAAGTTAAAGAACTGATTGACGAAGAGGGCAACCCGAATCTCAAACTCAGAGTTTTCGTTCAGGGCGGCGGATGCTCCGGCTTCCAGTACGGTTTCACTTTTGATGAAACCACTAACGAAGACGACGCCGTGATGGTCAGAAACGGAGTCACACTCTTGATCGACTCCATGAGCTACCAGTACCTCGTCGGTGCCGAGATCGACTACAAGGAAGACCTCGAAGGCGCGCAGTTTGTGATTAAGAACCCGAACGCGACGACAACCTGCAGCTGCGGCTCCAGCTTCTCCGTCTAAGCATCAGAGCACGACTGAATCAAGACCTCCGCAAGGAGGTCTTTTCGTTTAGGCGGGGTACAAACAGCCCAAAATTCTTGAACCTGAGGCTCCGGTGGCGCTCGGCAGATTTCCCGTCTCGCGGCGGTCAAAACGATAGGCGAGCCACGCAAAGGCTAACCCTTCCACATCCTGCGGATCTACGCCGAGATCCGCGGTTGTTGTCACCAGCAAATCGGGGTTGAGAAGCGCCAGTTCGCTGATCATCAGCGGATTCTTAGCACCTCCGCCGCAAACTCTCAGCTCCTTAATGTGCGGCGCAAAATTGCGAATCGCATCCGTGACCGTTTCAGCGGTAAACGAAACCAGTGTCCGCTGTACATCCTCCGGCTTTTCTCCGTTTAATCGGGCTTCCAGCCAAGGCAGGTTGAAGAGCTCCCGCCCGGTACTCTTCGGCGGAACTTGAGAAAAGAATTTTTCCTGTTTCAGACTTTCCAGCAGCTGCGGAATCACTTTGCCGCTGCGCGCCCACATAGCGTCCCGGTCGTACCGAACATGATTGACTTTTTCGATCCAAGCATCCATCAGTACGTTTCCGGGACCGCAGTCAAAACCTAAGACTTCATCCTCGCTGCCGCGCTCGGGGAGTATCGTTAGATTGCTGATGCCGCCGATATTTAAAATGCCGCGCGGCACGTCTCCGCTCAGTACCCATTTATGAAAAGCGGGAACCAACGGGGCCCCTTCTCCGCCTGCGGCCAAGTCACGGCTTCTGAAATCCGTAATGACGTCGGTTTTTGTCAGCTCTGCCAGCAATGCTCCATTAATCAGTTGCGTACTCGCTCCGATCTGCGGATTGTGGCGAATCGTCTGACCGTGCGCTCCGATTGCTCGAATGTTCTTGTAATTCAGTCCGCTGTCAGTCAGCAGTTTATTGAAGGCCTTTGCATAAATCTTGGCAATCTCATTGGCGCCGTTCTGCATACGAACAACTTCGTCCGGACCGCTGCGGCACAAAGAAAGCAGGCTTTCGCGCAGCATGTCCGAATACGGCTCAAAACTGCGGGCAATGAACTGACAGCCCTTTTCGTTAAAGACACATGCGACCGCGTCAACGCCGTCCATACTGGTGCCGGACATCATGCCGACGTAAATAGGAATATTTGGAGTGCACATAAAAACAAAGGCCTCATACAACTGAGGCCTCAAATTCTAACAAGTCGTTTAGTCCGAACCTGTCGAAGCTGAATTTTGCGCTAGCTGAAGTCGGCTCAGCATTGCGATTTGTCGACGCATCGGGGAAATCGCAAGCTTGTAATCCTCGAGGGCATCGTCCTTCAGGTTTTCTCCGGTTCGAAGATCGGCGATAAGCGGATTGATCTGCTGACCGTCTTTCTTCAGTTCATAGTGAAGATGCGGACCGGTCACCATTCCGGAAGTACCGACATATCCGATCAGCTGTCCTTTCTTAACTTTGACGCCTTCGGCCATGCCGGGAGCGTACTTGCTTAAGTGGGCATACAGGGATTTATAACCGCCGGCATGAGTGAGCTCAAGCCAGTAACCGTAGCCGCGGCGTTGATATTTCTTGGAAGAAATCACTCCGTCGCCGGCTGCGTAAACCGGTGTTCCGCGCGGTGCACCGAGGTCAACGCCCCAGTGCGGACGCAGGCGTCCTGTCACAGGATGCTTACGAACGCGGTTAAATGTGGAAGTTACGCGGGCTTCACAGGGCATACGCAGGAACGTAATGTCTGTGTTGTTGCCTTCGGAGTCGAAATAACCTTCGACGCCTTCGCCCTCGTACCAGTAGGAATCAATCGTCTTGCCTTTGGAGAAATACTCAATTGCCAAAAGCTTGCCGGAACCGAGGTCGGCTCCGTCGATCTGACGGCGTTCATAAATTACGCTGAAAGAGTCGCCGGCAGCAACACCCTTGTTCACGTCCATCGACGTGCTGAGTCTCTCTTTAATCTGAGCCAAAACATTGGCCGGAATATTTGCCGAAACGGCTGCGCTCTCCAGCGTAGTCTTAATTACTGCGGAAGAGGCAATCGGGAAGGCATCGATCTCGCTCTTTAAATTGGCGTGCTTAAATTTTCCGGATTCTTTGCTGACCTGGAAGTAAGCGACGTCGCGAGACAAGGAGTCAATCGGACGGAAGACGCGCAGAGAAATGACTTCTCCGGTCGGCGTCAGGCGAGCCTGAATTAAGCGTCCTTTCTGGAGGCGAGCAAAAGGATTCTCTTTGCCTTTGATGGAGTTCACATAACGAACAAACGCTTTGTCGTTAATGCCCAGTCTTTCGAAAATCTTTTTGTTCGAGTCTTTTGCTTGGATGCGGGTCTCGGCGTAAACGTGGTCCATCTCACTGGCCCACTGCTGGATCAAATCCCCGAGTTCAATCTCGCCGGCTTTCTCTAAGACCACTTCGCCTTTTCCGGGGAGAGCTTCCTGAGAAACGGCCGGTGAAGGAATGGATAACAGTAAAGCCGCAGTCACGCCCAGACCAGTCAAAATCTTCGTAAATTTGGTTTTAAACGGCTTCACTCTGATCTCTCTATTAAAAACGAACACTCCCACATCCCCGATATCTGACAACGTCGGGTAGAGAAAGTAGAATAAGGGCTGTTTTGGAAATCTGCCCTTCGGATTTGAGTCGATTGATTATAAAACATTAATTTTCTCAAGTCTTCGAGGGGTTCCACCTAAAATTTCAGGATGTTTCAATAAATGACAGATACTGCTCAGGAAAAAAAGTTTCCGGTAACGGAAGATATTAAAGAAGCGATGGCGCTGATTAAGCGCGGCACAGACACGCTTCTCGTTGAAGAAGAGCTCGAACAAAAACTGGCTCGTTCGAAAGCCACCGGTAAACCTCTGAGAATTAAATTAGGTCTTGACCCCACGGCTCCCGACATTCATTTGGGTCATACCGTCGTCTTGAACAAACTTCGCCAATTCCAAAACCTCGGTCATACCGTGATCTTCCTCGTGGGCGACTTCACCAGCGCGATCGGCGACCCCTCCGGCCGCAACACCACGCGTCCGCCGCTCACTCGTGAACAGATCGAGGCCAATGCCAAGACTTATCTCGATCAGGCCTACAAAGTTTTGGACAAGGACAAAACCGAGGTTCGCTTTAACTCCGAATGGTGCAATAAATTAGGCTCCGCCGGCTTCATCAAACTCGCCTCCCGCTATACGCTCGCCCGTCTGCTCGAACGCGACGACTTCGCTAAGCGTTTTGCTTCCCAGGCTCCGATTGCTATGCACGAGCTGATCTACCCGCTGATGCAGGGCTATGACTCCGTTGCACTTGAAGCCGACGTCGAACTCGGCGGTTCCGACCAGCGTTTCAACCTTTTAGTCGGCCGCGAACTGCAGCGTCAGTACAACCAAGAAGCTCAGTGCATCATCACGATGCCTTTGCTCGTCGGTCTGGACGGCGTCAACAAGATGAGCAAGTCCAAACACAACTACATCGGCATTACTGAAGAACCGAACGAAATGTTCGGCAAAGTCATGTCCTTGTCCGATGACCTGATGTGGAACTGGTTCGACCTGCTCTCTATGAGAAGCAACGAAGAAATTCAGCAGCTCAAGAAAGAGTGCGAAGCCGGCCGTAATCCGCGCGACGCTAAGGTCATGCTGGCTAAGGAAATCGTCACGCGCTTCCACAATGCTGAAGCTGCCGACGCTGCCGAACAGGAATTCATCAACCGCTTCCGCAAAGGCGCCGTTCCTGAAAACATTCCTGAAGTCACGCTTGAAAACGGCGGCGAAGCCATGGGCATCCTCAAGCTCATCAAAGAAGCCGGTTTGGCGCCTTCCACCAGTGAAGCCGGCCGCAATGTCACCCAGGGCGGCGTTCATTTGAACGGCGAAAAAGTCACGGACAAAGCCCTTCAGGTCCAGCCCGGAACTTATACGCTCCAGGTCGGCAAGAGGAAATGGGCTAAGGTCACTCTGAAGTAACCTGCTGCCATGATTGCATTGATTCAGCGTGTCTCGGAAGCGTCGATTACTGCCGACGGTGAATTCCGCGGAAGTATCGGTCAGGGCTTAATGGTTTTGGTCTGCGGAGAAAAAAACGATAAGCTCGAGTATGCCGACGCCCTCGCGGAAAAAGTCGTCGGCTATCGAGTTTTTAGCGATGCCGACGGCAAAATGAACCTGAGCCTAAAAACCGTCAACGGAGGAATCCTCGTCGCTTCCCAGTTCACTCTGGCTGCCGATACCAACAGCGGCACGCGCCCGAGCTTTTCTCCGGCGGCCGATCCGGCCCTCGGAGAAGCGCTTTACGAGCGCTTCCTCGAAAAGCTTCGGTCGCTCGGATTTAATCCGGTGACCGGTGTTTTCGGCGCTCATATGCAGATCAGTCTCGTAAACGACGGCCCTGTGACGTTCCGCCTTTGCTACCCCAAGAAGAAAGACTAAAAAAATGATGGATACGATTTTTCGCGTTTGGAGCGATTCTTTTGAAGACGGCAAGCCGATTCCCGAAGGTTTTGCCTTTGCAAAACCCGACCCGATGGGAAAAGAGCATACCTTGCCGGCAGGCAACCGAAATCCTCAGATTGCCTGGTCTAATCCGCCCCTCGGGACAAAGTCTTTAATCGTTATTTGCGAAGACAACGATGTTCCTGCGGATTTCTCCAAGGCCAATGTCGAAGGAGAAACGATTCCGGCGGACGCCCCGAGAACAAGTTTCATTCATTGGGTGTTGGTCGACATCGTGCCGGAAGAGCCGTGCATCGATGCCGCGACGCTCTCTAAGGGAATTTCTCCTCGCGGCAAAAGAGGACCGGCTTGCGCCAACGGCATGCGTCAAGGGCTCAACGACTATACCGAAGCCTTCAAAGACGATCCGAACAACGAGGGGCATTATTACGGATACGACGGTCCTTGCCCCCCGTGGAACGATGAACGCGTACATCGCTACGTCTTTACCGTCTACGCAGTGGATTTCCCGCTGCTGCCTCTCAAAGGCAATTTCAACGGCAGAGATGTCAAAGAAGCCATGAAAGGTCATATCCTCGCATCTGCTTCCACCGTCGGAACTTACACGCTGAATCCGAAGCTGATCAAAAATTCTTAATCGCACAAACTCGAAGGGCCGCTTTTCGCGGCCCTTCGGTTTTTATGGACGGCTTCCTTACGGAACCAAAGCGATTTGCTCCAGACCTTCTGTTTCCGGGAGTCCCATGACAAGATTCATGGCCTGCACTGCTTGACCGGCCGAACCTTTTACTAAGTTGTCCTCAACCACTAGGATCACCAAGAGGTCAGGCTCTTTTCGGTAGAGCGCAATACGGACCATATTGGAGCCGCGTACCATTCTCGTCTCTGGCTGCGAACCTTCCGGCAGGACGTCAACAAACGGTTCTTCTGCATAGGCTTTTTCATAGAGGGCTTGATAATCGATGCCCATGCCCCTTTCTTTCAAGCGCACATAAATCGTGGAAAAGATGCCGCGGATATTCGGCAGCAAGTGAGGAATAAACGTCAGGGGAACAGTCTCACCGGCAAAGAGGCTCAGCTGCTGAACCATCTCCGGCTCATGGCGATGGCCGGCAACGCCGTAGGCTTTGAAATTATCGGAGAACTCGGCGCAGTTCAGACTGATATCGGCTTTGCGTCCGGCACCGCTGATGCCGGATTTGCTGTCCGCAATAATCGAAACATCAAGATTCACGATATCGCCGACTTCTTTGTGAAGCTTGAGCAGCGGCATAAGTCCGAGCTCAATCGTCGTCGGGTAGCAGCCTGCCATACCGAGAACGTCTGCATTCTTCATTTCGTCCCGCATACTTTCCGGCTGACCGTAGACGGCTTTAGCCAAAATCTCGGGGCATTTGTGGCCCATCTTGTACCACTTCTTAAAAACTTCTTTATCTTTCAGGCGGAAATCTGCGGCAAGGTCAATAACTTTGATGCCCTTGGAAGTGAGCTCTTCTGCCATGCTCATCGCTACGCCGTGCGGCGTTGCAAAGAATACGACATCACATTGATCCAGAGGTGCGGAAGCAGGATCTTCAAAAACCAAATCCACGCGTCCTCTAAGTGATGGAAACATTTTGGCGACATGCGTTCCGGCGTCCTTTCGACCCGTGATCGTGACAATTTCCGCATGCGGATGCTGTGCCAGGAGACGAAGTAATTCAATGCCGGTATACCCGGAACCGCCCACAATGCCGACTTTTACTTTTTTCATTTAATTTCCTTAGGTATGAGGTTCTTAAATGTTACTTCTAAAAATGCATTCTTACGCAGATCTGTTGGATTCTGAAACCGGTTCCCCTCATGGATTACTGCTACTTTTATCGAAACTGCAGCTCCAGTCATAAAGATTTTGGAAAAGTCTCCCGTAAATTAAGAGCTGCCTTCCTTTTTTCTGGGCATTCCCATCTTTAATCCAGTCAGAAATAATCAAGCTCACAGACGTTCGGTTTGCAGCAACTACTCTGCTTATCTCCGTTAATGTCAGCGTCACCGGCAGAGGATTCCAGTCTTCGAGTTTCGGCGGATAGTACGCGTTAATTAATGCGTATGAGAAGGACAGGATTCTCTCCGGCAGTTCAAGGGTGGAGTTGGCAATCATCCCTTCCATGTGTGACTCTTCTTTGCTAATTGCATTTCTGACATAGCAAGATAATGTTGCCACTGACTTCATAACCTGTTCTTCCCAAATCTTCCTCTTCAGAATAATGAGAGTTGAGTCCCGCAAAATTTCACCTTTTAAACACATCCTATTTTGTGTCAAAGAAACCAAGTCTCCAAAGGTTCGTTTCGGAACGATGATCGCAAAGTAATTTTTATGTCCCGACTTATCAAGGTACGAAAAAGCTCCGAGCCCTTTTTCTAGATAGCAAACAAGCGCATCTTCTCCTGAATACGGGAGATCGACTCCTGCTTTAACTTTGATTCTTTCTCCATAGGCGGCATAAATTCTGAATAATTCTTCCGGTTCAGGTTCGTGTATCCACGGACTGGAATAGAAAACTTGTCTCATTAAACCCTCCCTTCTTTAAGAAAATTTTAACCAAATTCGTTGTGTAGACAACAGTTGGGTTATCTACCGATATCTAATCGTTGTCTAGGCAACAGAAGGGGATCTATACCAACCGTGTGTCCGGTTCTAATATTTCTCCGTGAGTTCGACAACTTCATCACCCTTAGGAGAAATAAAATGCAAAAAACTCTCATCGCACTTTCCGTCTTTGTTGCTCTTTCCTCGACTTCTTTGGCGGCTGAAATTTCAAAAAACGCAGACGTGGTAGTGGTCGGCGGAGGCGCTGCCGGTCTTCCTGCCGCAGTTCAGGCTGCTGAAAAAGGCGCCAAGGTTATCTTGGTAGAAAAGAATCCGTACTTAGGCGGAGGCGCTAATGCTGCCGAAGGCCTCTTTGGTGTCGAATCTAAATGGCAGCGTGGAAAAAGCATCGGTCTGACTCGAGAAGAGTGCTTCAATTACCTTATGGAACACTCTCACTATAAAGCGGACCCTGCTCTGACGAAAAAATTTGTTTGGGGCTCAGCAGAAAACTTAGATTGGCTTGCTTCTCATGGAATGAAGTTTGAGCCAATCCAGATGACCCCTTATGATGCGCCGACCTGGCACGTGGTCGGAGAGTACAAAGGCCAAGAACATGGCGCCGCAAGTTGCTGGCTGATGTTGCAAAAGAAAAAGGCGTTGAAATTTTGGTCGGAACACCCGCCAAAGAGCTGCTTAAGGATGGCAACAAGGTTGTGGGCGTCAAAGCAAAAGATTCCAAGGGAAATGATGTCATTATCCACAGCAAAGCCACGATTATTTCTACCGGAGGATTTGGCAACAGTCCGGAAAAAGTCCAAAAATGGTTAGGTTGGAATCCGGATGTCTTTAAGGCCAGCGTGCCTCTGAACAAGACAGGCGATGGAATTGAAATGGCATGGAGGGCCGGCAGTGAGAAAACACCGATGACTTTGATGCTGCATACCGGTGTAGAAGGAAAAGGCATCTCTTTCCCGGGCGCTATTTACTGCATGTCCTGGCAGCCGTTTAATCTTTGGGTGAATAATGAAGGGGAACGCTTCACAAACGAAGCTAATGCATTTAGTTTCCCGAACGCCGGCAACGCAATCGCCTCGCAGCACGGAAGCACCGCATGGGCAATTTGGGATAACAACTCCATCGATTACGTCCAAAAAGAAGGAATTGATAACGGTATCGGCGTGATCGTGCCGGTTCTCGACAAGCTGCCCAAACTTAAAGAAGAAATCAAAACAGCTCTGGCAGCAGGCAACTCTACTTTCGTAAGTGCAAATAGCCTAGAAGAGTTAGCCCACAAGATGGGTGTTCCTGCTGCAAACCTCGAAAAAACGGTAGCTCAGTACAATAAACTCGCCGAAGATGGAAGGGACACCTTCTTAGGCAAATCTCACCAGTACCTGAGACCGATTTCCGGTACTACTTACTACGCAATTAAACTCTTCCCCTTCAGCTACACCTCTCTGGGCGGCATCAAAATCGACAAAGGTTTCCGTGTTCTCGATAAAAACAATCATCCGATCGATGGTTTATACGCTGCCGGCGTTGATGCAGGAGGCCTCTACGGTGACACTTACCCTGTCTGGACTTCAGGCCATGCTTTCGGGTGGTCCTCCTACTCCGGAAGACATGCTGCGCTCCAAGCTCTACAGGATAAAAAATTAGCTAAGTGAGCAAAGAATGCGCAAATACTTTCTTCTCGTGCCGCTGGTTGCCGCTCTTACTGCTTTTACTCGGCCCGCGTCATCTACAGAGATAACTTTATATGGCGTTGTCGACGGTTATGTCGCTGTTAACATAGCTGGCAGCCAATTAAAGAGCGGCATTCAAAGCGGCGGCGCAAAACCTTCCTTGTGGGGGATAAAAGGAAGTGAGGATTTAGGTAACGGCTGGTCTTCCCATTTCAAATTGGAAGCAGGTTTCCTTCTTGACAATGGTGAAGCCACCCCGGGAGGCGCGGGCGGCGGACTCGCTTGGCACAGAGAGTCCTGGTTGGGAGTAAGCAACGAAAACTTTGGAAGTCTTTCATTCGGCCGACAGTACACGCCCTACTTCTTAACCATGATCATGATCGATCCGACCAACATGTCGCTGGGAGGAGCAATAGAAAACTTTTGTTGGCCTGGGGCTGCAAGCGTTCTAGGAGGTGATCTAAACAAGAATATTGATCTGGCACGAAGAGACAACTCATTTCTTTACAAAACCCCAAGTTTCAAAGGGTTAAGTGCCGAATTGTTTGTTTCCTTAGGAGAACAAGTAAAGGACTCGGGAAAACAAAGCAATTCTCTGGGAAACTCTTACAGCATTGCTCTTGAGTACGCTTCCCATAACGTTATGTTAAGAGGCGTTTACCTGTACGACAAATTAAGCCTGAAAATTCAAGGAGAAGACCACTATCAAACGGTCTTATTTGGAGGTTCCTATGATTTAGGGGTAACCAAGCCTTCGCTGATTTTTCTCAAGAAATTTGCCAAAGGCTCCCCTGAAACTCCCAATCTTTGGGCTGCTCAACTCGGCGCCTCAACTCCGCTCGCCGGAGGAAAGCTCTTTACTACAGCAGCCTACCTGAGGAATCAAACCAACAAAGATGAGAATGCCTGGTCATTTGGACTTCGTTACGACTATCCGCTTAGTAAACGAACGACCATATACGCCGGTTACACGGCTGTAATTAATCAAAAGAAATCTTCCTATGTCGTTGTTCCGGGTGCAGGGAGCTCTCTGCCGTTTTTTGCTGACAAAGCCGGACTCAATGCTCAGCAGATCTTCTCAGGCATAAACATTAGTTTTTAGTTCTTTTCCTAAAATCAGAAGTCTTCAGACTAAGGTCTACCACTTCCTAATTGAGGCAGGCGGGAATAACCGTTCTGCCTTTTTTCTTCAAGTCCCAGCCCTTGGACTTACACGCCGATAAACGACGAAAGGCCGCCGAAGCGACCTTTGTTGAAAACTGCCCGGAGGCAGTTTCCGCAATTCTGTAGCGAATTAACGCTTGGAGAACTGTTTACGACGACGTGCCTTGCGAAGACCGACTTTCTTACGTTCGACTTCACGAGCGTCACGTGTAACAAGACCTGCCTGAGACAGAACAGACTTGAGAGCTGCATCGTAATCGATCAGAGCGCGGGTAATACCGTGACGGATAGCGCCGGCCTGACCGGATTCACCGCCGCCGCGAACATTGACTTTGATGTCGAATGTTTCGACGTTGTCGGTGAGGATGAGCGGCTGACGAACGACCATGCGGCCGGTTTCGCGGTGGATGTACTCATCAAGAGAACGGCCGTTGATTTCGATCTTGCCGGTGCCGCGCTTCATGAAGACGCGAGCAACGGAGCTCTTGCGGCGGCCAGTGCCGTAGTTGTAATTTCCAATCATTTTTTAGATCTCAAGCTGTTTGGGTTGCTGGGCGGAGTGTTTATGGTCGCTGCCGGCATAAACGAAGAGCTTCTTGAACATGGCATAGCCAAGCGGGCCCTTCGGAAGCATGCCTTTAACTGCGATTTCGAGAGCACGGCCGGGATGCTTTTCCTGCATCTTACGGAAAGTGGTCTCATATACGCCGCCGGGGTAGCCGGAGTGACGGAAATACTTCTTGTCTTCAGCTTTAGCACCGGTCATGACGAGCTTGTCAGCGTTGACAACAATGATGTAATCGCCCGTGTCGACGTGCGGTGTGTATTCAGGCTTGTCTTTGCCACGGAGTCTGAGAGCGATTTCAGCGGCAAGGCGGCCGACAACCTTATCGGTTGCATCAACCACGTACCATTCACGCTTCACTTCAAGCGGCTTGGCCGAGAAGGTTTTCATTACTATTCACCTATAAATTTGGCGCATACAAATGCGCCGCAAATTATCTTTAAGCTCGGGCGGATTAATTCCCGAGACGACATTATTTACAACGGACGAGCGATGACGAAAGGACAACGCTCCAACAGAGAGGACAGGATTATACGTAAAAAATCAAGTCAATTCAACTTGATAACACGCAGATAAAGTTTTTTGCAATTTGGCCGAGCAATCTTTGCTCGGCCAATCTTTTTATTCGGAAGCTTCAGCTTCAAAAACGTCTTTGATCTTCAGCAGAAGTTCTTCTGTCTTGGCCTTATTCATCTGGCCGATTCTCAGACGACGATAAAGAACATCTTCAGGCGTCATAGCAAACTGCGTATCGCGGCAATGCACTGCGTATGCCTTCAGCTGCTCATCCGTCAGGGTACCCTTGAGGATCTCGGCTTCAATTTCATCAGGGTTGAACTCGTTGTCGCGATAGATCGACATATATTTCGTCGGGCACGGACGCTTGTAAATTAAGCCTTGGTCCACCGCCACGGACATCGCGTGCTCGGCCATCTTGCGGTAAGCCGTCCACTTGCCGCCGGTCACCGTAATCATGTTCTTAAATTCTGGAATCACCGAGTGTTCTCTGGAAACAGCTGCGGTCGAGCCGCCGGCATTCGGATTGAACAAAGGACGCAGTCCGGCAAATGAAGCTAGGACGTCCTTGCGCGAGATCGGATAGGCCAGATACTTGCGGGCCGTCTCGAGCATGAATTCGATTTCTTCTTCCGTAGGTTCCGGATTGAAAGAAATGTCCTTTTCTTCTTTGTCCGTCGTTCCGATTTCAAGGACGCCGTGCCAGGGAATGCAGAAAAGAACGCGTCCGTCGGAAGTCTTCGGAATAAACATGCCGGTCTTGCCGCCAAAGTGATCTGTGCTGACAACAATATGAGAGCCTCGGGAAGCACGAATAAACGGCTTCACCTCCGGAGAAACCATGCGACGGATTTCATCGGCCCAGACACCGGCCGCATTAAAGACCATGCGGGTCTTAACGCTGTATTCTTTGCCGCTGAATTTATCCTTGACCTTCACAACGGTAATTTCGCCGCCGCAGCCTCTTTCAAATCCGACGACAGGCACATAGTTCAGCAAAAGTGCTCCGCGGGCTTCCGCCGTTTTCATTAAGGCAATATTGAGACGGGAATCATCGAACTGAGCGTCCCAGAACTGGACGCCGCCCTTTAAGCCGTCGGCTTTGACGCCGGGCAGACGGCGGATGGTCTCGGCCGCGGAAAGGAATTCGGTCTTGCCGACCTCGTAGCCGCCGTAAGCCATGGCGCCGTAAAGGCAGAGACCGGCCATGTAGTATTCGCGCTCGAAGTTTTCGTAGCAGGGAAGAATGAACGGTTCCGGATGAACGATATGCGGTGCATTGCCCAGCAGCAGTTTGCGTTCGATCATCGCCTCGCGAACCAGCTTCCAGTCGCGGGGATTCTTCATATAGCGAACGCCGCCGTGGATCAGTTTGGTGGAACGGCTGGAAGTGCCCTCGGAGAAGTCCTGCGTGTCGAACAACACCGTGGAAAAACCGCGAGCAGCGGCATCAACCGCAATACCGGCGCCGGTCGCACCGCCGCCGATGATGAGCACATCCCAGACTTTGTCCTCTTCCAATTGCTGGAGACGGCTTTCTCGCCCCGGATTAGTCTTTGCGTTGAAGTCCATTCTTACTGCTCCCATCCTTTAGACCGCGCCACTGCCCGGCCCCATTGTGTCGTTAAAAATTCTCGTTGATCCTGCGACATCGTCGGCTCAAATGTCCGCTCGCGCCGCCATAACTTTTCAATTTCTTCCGTGCTCTTCCATACTCCGCAGCCGAGTCCAGCCAGATAAGCCGCACCCAAAGCCGTCGTCTCAACCACTTCTGGACGCACGACCGGAACGCCGGAAATGTCTGCCTGAAACTGCATCATCAGATCATTTTCCGAAGCGCCGCCGTCAACCCGCAGCTCGGTGAGCCGCGCGCCGGCATCGTTCATCATTGCCCGAAGTACGTCATTGCACTGGAATGTTATTGATTCTAATGCAGCCCGAGCAATATGCGCGCGAGTCGTTCCACGAGTCAGACCGATCATTAATCCTCGTGCATGAGGATCCCAATAAGGCGCGCCTAACCCGACAAAAGCCGGAATTAAATAAACGCCTCCGTTGTCCTTGACCTGCCGTGCCAAACTCTCGATTTCAGCGCTCGTGTCAATCAGCCCTACGCCTTCTCTAAGCCACTGGACAACTGCACCGGCCACAAAAACGCTTCCTTCCAAGGCATAACTGGTAGCACCCGGAATCGTCCACCCGATAGTGCTCAGAAGTCGGTTGTCGGATAACTTAGGCGTCGAACCCGTATTCATAAGGAGGAAGCCGCCGGTACCGTAGGTATTTTTCGTCATGCCGGGCTTAAAGCACGCTTGCCCGAACGTCGCTGCCTGCTGATCGCCGGCTGCGCCGCAGATATCGATAGGAGCGCCGAGGATTGCCCGCGCCGTCCTGCCGATGAGACCTGAGCTCGGAACGACGCGAGGCAGCATGGACGCGGGAATGCCGAAGATATCCAGCAGTTCCTCATCCCAGCGGCAGTTGTGAATATTAAATAAGAGCGTGCGCGAAGCATTCGAGACATCCGTCACATGCCCAAGACCGCCTGTCAGGTTCCAGATAAGCCAGCTGTCGACAGTGCCGAACAAAAGCTCTCCGGCTAAAGCCTTCTCTCTTGCACCCTCAACATTGTCTAATATCCAGCGAACCTTGGACGCAGAAAAATACGGGTCTAAACAAAGGCCGGTTTTGTCATGAATTAAAGGCTCAAATCCGCTGTCGTGAAGCCTTTCGCAAAAAGCCGCAGTACGCCTGTCCTGCCAGACAATCGCGCGATAAATCGGCTTTCCGGTCTTCTTGGACCATACGATGGTGGTCTCTCTTTGATTCGTGATGCCTAACGCCCGAAGTCCAGACCCGGACAGCTTAAGATCAGCCAAGGTGCCTAACAAACATTCCTTTTGCTTCTGCCAGATTTCCTCGGCATCCTGCTCGACCCAGCCGTCGTGCGGAAAATACTGAGTCAGAGGTTTTTGACTCGCTGCCAGAGGGCGCCCCTCTGCATTAAAAATAATCGCACGGGCGCTTGTCGTCCCTAAGTCCAGAGAAGCTATTAATTCTGTGGTTCCATACATTCGGGCGAACCTCATTGAATACTTTGATCGGTTTTCCGGCCCCGAAACAGAGAGACGGCCGGATTAGTAATGTCAAACTAACACAACCCGCCGCCCGATGTCCGAATTTTCTTCGCGCTCTTGTAAAAGAATCTGCCGAGATTGATTTCTTTTGTGCCTTATTGAACGAATTCAGTCTAAAAAATGCCGATATCCGTCCTTTTTTGCAGTCTAAAACGCCTTAACAGAGGCGGATGCGAGAATTAGAGAATTAAGCAAGGAGGGGTTTTCTCTTAGTTAAACACCGAATTTTGATTAACTTCGTTTATTTTCCATTGAAATTCGGTGAAAACACAACTTCTTCTATTCTGCTCCAAAATTGGGAATTTAAAAATCCCTAACAATTATTCGAAAAATATGAAACAATTGGGGGTAGAAGTTTTAAAAAGAAAGTGAGGATTATATGAAGCTTCCACTGCAAGTTAGTTTCCACGGTATCGATCGTTCCGAAGCTCTTGAAAATTTAATCGCAAAAGAAGTCGAAGGACTCCACAAATTTGATGCTGATCTGATCAGTTGCCGCGTCGCTGTTGAAAGCGAAGGCCGCCACCAGAACCAGGGCAGAGAATGCAGCGTTCGCGTTTCTCTCAACGCTCCCGGCCACGAATTCATCATGAACACGAAGAACGAAGATGCCCACGCAGCCGTTCGCGCTGCTTTTGACTCTTTGGCCCGTCAAGTCAAAGACAATGCTGCAAAGCGCAGAGGCAATTAATCCTCTTTTCTGCTTGATGCAATCGAAGACTCTTCACTGAGTCCGACACCCGCCCGACAAATGCCGAGGCGGGTTTATTTTTTTGCCTGCCGTTTGCGTTTCTTTTCGTTTCGATTTCAAACATTTCCTCACAACTCGTTGATTTTCTTGAAATCTTGACGAGAGTATAGTTGACGCTACCAAAGTGCCGTCTTTAAAAATCACCTTCGGATTCCACTATAGGCGGCCTACTCCGTTAACTTGGAAGAACATGCAGACTAAGAACAACGCAAAAGAATTTATCTCCGTCCGCGGAGCAAAACAAAACAACTTAAAAAATATCGACGTTTCTTTCGAACACGGCAAATTAACCGTCGTCACCGGCGTCTCCGGCTCGGGTAAATCCTCTTTGGTTTTTGACACCCTTTATGCCGAAGGCCAGCGCCGCTATGTCGAAACCTTCAGCCCCTACGTTCGCCAGTTCATGGACCGTATGGACCGCCCGAAGGTCGACAAAGTCGAGGGCGTGCCGCCCGCTATCGCGATTGACCAGACCAATCCGGTCAGAAACTCTCGCTCGACCGTGGGCACGATGACTGAGATCAACGATCATCTGAAGATGCTCTTTTCTCAGGCTTCTTCACTTTACTGCCGCTGCTGCGGCCGCCCCGTGCGTGAAGAAAGCCCTCAGGACATCTGGGAAGACATCGCCGAGCGCTTAGAAAACGTTTCTCCGGACGCACGCCTAAGCGTGTGCTTCCATGTGCACGTCCCAGCCTCTCTTCCTCCCGAAACGGCCATTGCCGGTTTGGAGGCTCAGGGCTTTACACGCTGCACTGTCGTTTCTCAGGACAAAACAAACGGCTCGGATATTGAGGTCATTGCCGACCGCTTTAAACCGTCGGTTCCCCGCAGCCGCGCCGTTGAAGCTGTCGAAACCGCGCTTCGTCTCGGCAAAGGTTTGATGGAACTCAAAGTCCGCGTTCCCGGATCTGAAGAGGAAGTTTGGAAATTCTCCGCCGCACTCACTTGCCCTGAGTGCGGAATTACCTATGCGCGTCCCCATGATTCGACTTTCAGCTTCAACTCTCCGTTAGGTGCCTGCGACACCTGCCGCGGGTTCGGAAGAATCATCGGCGTGGACTATGGTCTGGTCATTCCCGACGAAAGCCTCTCCATTAAAGAAGGTGCCGTCAAACCCTGGAATACGGAAAGCTACTCCGAATGCAAGGACGACCTCCTGCGTTATGCCGCCGAACGAGGTCTGGATGTCAGCAAGCCTTACCGTGATCTGACTCAGGAAGAAAAGGACTGGGTCTGCTTCGGCGATCCGAAATGGACAAGCTTCCGCTCTAAGAAGTGGTACGGCATTAAGCATTTCTTCGAATGGCTCGAAACGAAAGCCTACAAGATGCACGTCCGTGTCATGCTCTCCCGCTATCGCAGCTATACGGCCTGCCCGGACTGCCACGGCGCTCGTCTCAAACCCGACGCGCTTCTTTGGCGCATCGGCACCAAAGAAAACGCCGATCATGCGTTAGGCTCTCATCAGCGCTGGCGTCCTGCCAATGCTACTTTCTCCGACGCTATTCTTCGCGATCTGCCCGGATTAAATATCCGTGATCTGATGCTGCTTCCGATCGAACGACTCAGAATCTTCTTCGATGAGCTCAAACTTTCTCCGGCACTCGAAGAAGGCTGCGGCATGCTGCTCGACGAAATCCGCTCCCGCCTGCGTTACCTCACGGAAGTCGGCCTCGGTTATCTCAATCTTGACCGTCAGAGCCGCACACTTTCCGGCGGAGAAGTTCAGCGTATTAACCTGACCACCGCACTCGGCACTTCGCTGGTCAACACCTTGTTCGTACTCGACGAGCCTTCTATCGGTCTACATCCTCAGGATATGGATCGCGTGAACTCCGTCATGAAGCGTCTGCGCCGCGCCGGCAATACCTTAGTCGTTGTGGAACACGATCCTCAAGTCATGCTCGCAGCCGACCGCATTATTGATATGGGCCCCGGACCCGGCGCCAACGGCGGCAGAATCGTCTTTGACGGCACGCCCGAAGAGCTCAAAAAGGCACGTACGCTCACGGGTTCCTACCTCCGCGGTGAAAGAACCTTCCCGCATTCCGCCCAAAAACGCATCAACCCGGCCAACCCGGCGCTGGTTCTGCTGGGCGCTTCCGAGCACAACCTCAAAAACTTAGACATCCGCATTCCGCTGCACTCAGTCGTGTGTATTGCCGGCGTCTCGGGTTCCGGTAAGTCCACGCTGGTTCAGGACATCCTGGTACCGGCTCTGATGAAAGCCAAAGGTAAGTCCACGGAAGCCCCGGGCAAATTTGAGAAGCTCCTCGGAACCGAAAACATCAGCGACGTTTCCTTCGTCGATCAGTCTCCGATCGGTAAAACGACACGAAGCACACCGGCACTTTTCATGGGTGCGTTCGAAACCATCCGCCGTCTCTTTGCCGCATCTCCGGAAGCCAAGAAGCGTAAATATGAAGCCGGAACATTCTCCTTTAACTCGGGAACAGGCCGCTGCCCCGCCTGCTCCGGAAGCGGTTTTGAACACATCGAAATGCAGTTCTTGTCCGACGTGTATTTAAGCTGCCCGGAATGCAAAGGCACCCGCTACCGCAATGAGATCCTCGAGGTCAAGCTGTCTCGTAACGGCAAAGAGGCCAACATCGCCGAAGTGCTCGACATGACGATCGCTGAAGCGATTGAGTTCTTCAAAGAGAACAAGGAAATCATGCGTAATCTTGAGCCGCTCGTTAAAGTCGGCTTGGATTATCTCAAGCTCGGCCAGCCGATTCCGACCTTGTCCGGCGGCGAAGCCCAGCGTCTCAAGCTCGCCAAGCACCTCGCTGATGCCCTCAAAGGAGAGAGCAAACACACGCTCTTTATCTTTGACGAACCCACGACCGGCCTGCACTTCGACGACGTATTCAAGCTGATGAAGTCCCTGCAGGAACTCGTTCAGTCCGGCCACTCCGTTCTTTTGGTTGAACACAACCTTGACGTGATTAACGCCTCCGACTGGATTATCGAGCTCGGACCGGAAGGCGGTGAGCGCGGCGGACGCGAACTCTTTGCTGGTACGCCGAAAGACTTCCGCATCAAGGACACACCGACCGGACTGGCTTTAGCTGCTTATAACAAGGCCCTCAAAGAGAAAAATCCGAGCGCTTACTTCACGGACTTCAAGCCGCAGGAAGAACCGAAGGCCCTGTCCTACCCCAAAGATGCCATCACGGTCGTCAATGCGCGTGAGCACAATTTGAAGAACTTGTCTCTCCAGATCCCGCGCAACAAGTTCACCGTCGTCACAGGCGTCTCGGGTTCCGGTAAATCCACCTTGGCCTTTGATTTGATCTTCAACGAAGGTCAGCGCAGATATTTGGAATCGCTCAACGCCTTTGCTCGATCCATGGTGCAGCCCGCAGGCGCGCCGGACGTTGACGCGATTTACGGTATTCCGCCGACGGTTGCGATTGAACAGCGCACCTCTCGAGGAGGCCAGAAATCCACCGTCGCCACAATGACGGAGATTTATCATTTCCTGCGTTTGCTCTATGTGAAGCTCGGCACCCAGTACTGCCCGACCTGCAATGTGCCGGTCATCAAGCAGTCTAAGGATCAGATTTTTGCCTCGATCATGAAGACTTATAAGGGTAAGGAAATTACCTTCCTCGCACCCTTGGTCAAAAACCGTAAAGGCTTCTACAAGGACCTGGCGGTTTGGGCAAGAAACAAAGGCTATGAGCACCTGATTGTGGACGGGGAAAAAGTCTCTACACTCCGCTTCCCTTCCTTGTCTCGTTTCACAGAACACAACATTGATCTGCCTACCGGCACGGTGAAGGTCACGCCGGAGAACGAAGGAGAGATCAAACAGCTCGTCGCTGTCACGCTGGACTTCGGCAAAGGAATTTTGGATATCGAACAAAAGGGCAAAAAACGCACCTTCTCGTCGACCTCCAACTGCCCGAACTGCCAGAAGAGCTTCCCTGAACTTGACCCGCGCTTGTTCTCCTACAACTCCAAGCACGGCTGGTGCCCGACCTGCATGGGCAACGGCTTCAAGCCCTTCCAAAATGCGCTTGCTGTCGACGAGAACACCGGTGAATTGACGGCCGAAGCCATGTCCGAAGAACTGGTCATTTGCCCGGACTGTCACGGTCAGCGACTCAATCTGGTTGCGCTCAACGTCCGTTTCAATGACAAGTCCATCGCGGAAGTAGCTGCGATGACGATTGATCAGGCGGCAGATTATTTCAACACGATTGAGCTCACCGGCCGTCAAGCCGATATCGCTCGTGATGCACTGCAGGAAATCCGCTCTCGTTTGTCGTTCTTAAAAGAAGTCGGACTCTCCTACTTGAATCTCGATCGTTCGGCTCCGACGCTCTCCGGCGGTGAAGCTCAGCGCATCCGCTTAGCTTCTCAACTCGGCACAAACCTTCAGGGTGTCTGCTACGTCTTAGACGAACCGACCATCGGTCTGCATCCGCGTGACAACAAGATTCTGCTGTCTGCGCTCGAACAACTCACCTCCAAAGGCAACTCTTTGCTGGTAGTAGAGCATGATGAGGAAACGATTCGCAGTGCCGACCATGTAATCGATATCGGACCGGGCGCCGGTACTCGCGGCGGTCAGCTGATTGCGCAAGGCTCGGTGGAAGATATTGAAGCATCCGAGAAGTCTTTGACCGGCTACTACCTGAAGCATCCGCTGCAGCATACCTGCAAAGCCAAGCGCCGTACGCTGAAATCCGATCCGATGATTACCGTTCAAGGAGCCAATTCTCACAACCTCAAGGATGTGACCGCTTCTTTCCCGCTCAAACGTCTCACCGTCCTGACAGGCGTCTCGGGCTCCGGCAAGTCGACCTTGGCCCGCGAAGTGTTCTTAAAGAACATGGCTGCCTTGGTTCGCGAGAAAGGTAAGTCCGTTCCGACGCCGGAAGGCTGCAAAGGCATCTCAGGCTGGGAAACCGTTGACCGCATCCTTGAAGTAGACCAAACGCCGATCGGCAAGACTCCGCGTTCGTGCCCGGCCACTTACATCGGTTTCTGGGACGACATACGCAAACTCTTCGCTCAGTCTGAAGAAGCCAAGGCTCGCGGTTATACCGCCTCCCGCTTCTCTTTCAATGTGAAGGGCGGCCGCTGCGAAGCTTGCGAAGGCCAAGGCATTAAAACCTTGGAAATGAGCTTCCTTCCGGATGTGAAGGTTCACTGCGACGTTTGCGACTCGATGCGCTTTAACGAAGAGACCTTAGAAGTGAAGTGGAAAGGCAAGAGCATCGGCGAAGTCCTCAAGATGGAAGTCGACGAAGCCGTTGAGTTCTTCGCCTCGGTCCCGTCTATTCTTCATCCGCTGAAACTGATGCAGGACGTGGGCCTCGGTTACCTGACTCTGGGTCAGCCGTCTCCGACGCTCTCGGGCGGTGAGGCCCAGCGTATCAAGCTCGTCACCGAGCTCTCCAAAGTTAAGGATGACATCCGCAAGGGCGGCCGCAAGCTGCCGGAAACGGTTTACGTTCTTGACGAACCGACCGTCGGACTCCACATGGCTGATGTCGATAAATTGATAAAAGTTTTGCATCGACTTGTGGATGCCGGCAACACGGTGATTGTCATTGAGCACAACCTGGATGTGATCGCAGAAGCCGACTGGATTATCGATATGGGTCCTGAAGGGGGCAGTCAAGGCGGTAAAAATGTCTTTGCCGGCCCACCCCAGCGTTTACTCAGGGCTTCAACCCACACAGCCGAAGCCTTGAAGGAGTTCATGGAAACGGCAAAACTGAAGAAAACTCAATCTGCGTAATCTGATTTCTTCATTCTCCCACTATAGGCGTCCCACAGAGGACGCTTATTTTTTAATTCATATAATTTGTTCATTCATAAGGGTGAGTGAACGCAGTTTTCTCGCTCTAAAGGTGGGAGTTTAAAGTGAGTGATCAGTACGAGAAAGGCGTTTTGAAAGTCCTTCGTTACGTTTATAACCAGATGGAGCGGTGCCGCAATGCAGATTTTGATGCTTTGGGGATTACCTCATCTCAGGCAAGCGTCATGATGTTTCTATTCAAAAACCGTAAACATGAGGTAACCCAGCAAAGCGTTCAGGCCGCGCTGCTGTTGTCTCACCCCACAATTACTGGTTTGATGAAGCGTCTCGAGGCGAAGGGGTTCATTACGCGTAAAAACAGCCCCGCCGATTTTCGCTGCAAATATGTCAAATTAACGAAAAAGGGCTGCGATATTGAACGAGGCCTGAAAACCAATATGAAGCGCATGCAGGACAGAGCGCTCGTAGGTTTAAGTCAGGAGGAACTGGATAACCTTGAAAAGTCGCTTTGCGTCATTGCAGAGAACCTCCGTAAAGAAGAAGATATGCTCGCAGCAGAACGCATTATTCAAGACATCAAAGAACGAACAAAAGAGGAAGAAAAGGAAGAAAAAGACTGATTTTTTCAGTCTCCTGCAACAGTAAAAGCGCCGAATCGGCGCTTTTGCTGTATCTGTTGCTAGGACCTTCGCTCCACGTACCACATGGCAATAATGGCAGCGAGCGTCATCATGACCGAGGGCAGGATCGCCGAAATAATGGACGGCACGCTGTCCAACGCGCTCATAAACGCGAAGAGATTGTTCAGCGCGTAGTAGAAGATGCCGATCATAATGCCGCAGAAAATCTTAATGGCCATACCGCCCGCTCGGGCGTTCTGGTATGCAAAAGGCATCGAAAGCAGCAGCATGACTAAGATTGCCAGCGGATAGAAGGCCTTGGACCAGAACGCCGTATCAAAGCGCTTATAAGTCTGTCCGTTTTCCTTCAGATATTCGATGTAGTAATGAAGCTCCTGCAGAGACATGTCTTCGGGCTTAATCATCAGCAGGCCGAAAATGTTGCCGTCTAAGCTCTTGCCCCAGACCATCGACTTCATAACCTTCCGCTCTACCCTCGCCTGGGTCTGTTCTCTGGATTCTTTGGGAAGTGTCGGCACGGTTTCTTCAACCACGTCGTAGAGAACCCAACCTTCCTGCTCGGAATACGTACCGCTCTTAGCCGTCACAATCGACGTCAGATGATCGGGACGATCAAAGACATAGATAACCCAGTCATAGGCAGCCTCGCCCGGACGGAGTCTTTGAACATTTACAAAACTGATTTTCTTCGGCTCGCCCGCTTCATTGCGCTGGACGTCGCGAACCCAAATACCGGAATCAAGCTCTTTGCCGGTAAAAGCTGAGCCGCTGATATCCAGTTTGAATTCTTTTGCCAGTCGCTGAGCCGGAGGCGCAACCAGATTTCCGAGAAGATAAGCGCAGATTACAAGGACGATACCGGGCATCAAAAGCATGCCGCAGAATCGCCACGGTCCGATGCCGGAAACGCGCAGGACCGTAAACTGGCTCGTTGAGGCAAGTCGCGAGAGCGTAAAAATGGAGCCCAGCATCACGGCAATCGGCAGCACTTCATAGCAGCGCGTCGGCAGAATCAGCGCCGTCAGCAGGAACGCTTGTCCCATCGAGTAAGAAGTGCCGATATTGCCGGACTGGCCGATCAAGTCAAAAAAGGCAAACAGAGCAACCAGAGTCAGAAGAACAAACAGGGAGCTCTTCATGATCTGGGCAAAAATCATTCGGGAGACGATTTTCATGGTGTCTCCTTCTTGCGCTTAAACTTCCCTGCTAATGCTCTGAAGGGCTTCTGCAGCCAATAAATGAAAGCATCAAAACGCCCTTGATTTATCGTCATTAGGCGATAGAACAGGAAGGTGGTCAGAACCGCGACCGGAACATTCATGTACAAAGTCGCACCCAATATGCCGACTTTTCCTTGTGTGATCCAAGTCTGGAAAATCGACAGCGCATTCAGGTAAAGGATGAAGATCAGCACGGCTGCTGTCTGTCCGTAATACTTCATGGAGCGCGGATTGTTATAGGAAAGCGGGATAGCAAGCAGTGCCAGATTCAGCGCGACAAGAGGCCAGGATATTCGCCAAAACAGCTCGGAAGCTGCCCGATTGTCTGTTCTCTTTATCAGATCCTCGATCGGCATGGCGTTGAGCTTTTTATTCGCACCGACCTCTGACGGCGAACTATCCATTCTGATTTCGTATTCCCTAAAGTCGGAAACCGATGCTCCGAGACCCGACGGCTTTGTATCGTATTTCCGGCCGTCGTCTAGAACAATGTAACGATCTCCGTCCGGTTTGTTTTCAATATGACCGCGGTCGGAGACGAGCACGGAACGGGAGCCGTCTTTTTTGAGCTCCACCATCAGAAGCGTTTTAACCTTGCCCTTTTCCTGATCGACACCTTCTAAGAAGAAGACCTGACGGCCGCTTTTTGCCTCGATGAATCGGCCAGAAGAAAGTTTGCTGATGTCTTCTTTCTGAGCAAAACGATCACGATAGGCCTGAACCTGAGCTCTTGACCAAGGAGAAACGGCAATCGAACAAGCGGCAACGACAAGAACAACCGGAAGCGCAAAGCGCAGAACCGGACGAATCCAGGAAGTCAGACTCAAACCGCCGGCAGAAAACCAGACGAACATTTCGCTGTCGCGCCAATAACGGTTCAAGGTCATAAAGACCGCTAAAAATAAAGCTAGGGAGATAAGCGCAGGCAGATTAATCAGAGAAGTGTAAGCGACCACTTCCAAGATAGAACCTGTGTCGTAACGGCCGCCTGCGGTTTGGTTCAAAATTCGTACAAGCCCGATAGTAACGACAATCGAGAAGAGCACAGTAAATGCTCCTCCCGCGGTATTAGATAACTCGGATGTGAGTGCTTTACGATAAATCATTCCAGGCTTACACGACGATAACAATCTGCACAGACGCAAATTTGAAACTTTAAGTTTAGCAAGTTTGAAAAACTGTGGATTTCTCTTTTTTACGTCTGTGCCGTCGGCCGCAAAGAAAAATTACAACCTGCCTTCTTCTGCTGCGTGGCAGGCAACTTCCGCAAAGGACCCGTGTGAATCAATCATTTGTCTGAGCGGCATTTCCTTGCGGCAGCGTTCATTGGCAAGCGGACAGCGGGGATGGAACGGACAGCCTGTGGGCGGAGACAGCGGATTAGGCACTTCGCCCGAAATCGGCGTGCGTCTCCGATGCGTCTGACTCAGATCCGGAATGGCGTCCAAAAGCATCCTCGTATAAGGATGTCGAGGTTCGTTAAAGAGCGTTCGCTTATCTGCTAGCTCAACCAGGCGCCCCAAATACATCACGCCGACGCGATCGCTGATGTGGTGCACAACCGAAAGATTGTGAGAAATAAACAAATAAGTTAAGCCTACCTCTCTCTGCAGGTTCTGCATCAAATTCAGCACCTGGGCCTGAACGGAGACATCCAGTGCACTGGTCGGCTCGTCGCAGACGAGAAACTCCGGATGAATGGCGATTGCTCGCGCGATAGAGATTCTCTGTCTCTGACCGCCGGAAAACTGGTGCGGATATTTGTCCTTGTCTTCTTTTGAAAGATTGACAAGATGAAGAACGGAATTCACGCGGTTTTCGATTTCTTTCGGATCTTTAATAACCTTTTGCGCGATGATGGGCTCCGCGACGATCCGTCCGACTTTCCAGCGAGGATTGAGACTCGCATAAGGGTCCTGGAAAATCATCTGAATTTTCCCGCGCACGAGTTTCTCATCTTTTCCTCGAGACGCGTACAAGTCTTTCCCATCGACTTCTACCGTACCTGCTGTCGGTTTGTCCAACCCTACCAGCATTCGTGCGGTGGTCGATTTTCCGCAGCCGGACTCCCCTACCAGGGCTAATGTCTCGCCTCGGCGAATTTCAAAGGAAACTCCGTCCACTGCCTTAAGCAGCGCCCGAGGTTTTCTTTCAACCACTCGTGTGAGCAAGGAAGGCGATACATCAAAGTATTTCTTGAGATCCTGCACCTTGACCAGTACGGACTGAGTGCACTTTACATTATCGTTTCTCATCTTGGCATATCCTCAGGCGCTCTGATGGTGAAGGGTTCCTGCGGGAACTGCATGCGTTTATTCTGACGACCTGCCTTCCAGCAGGCCACTAACTTATTGCCGCATGGCTGAAGGCCGGGGCGCTCACGAATGCAGCGTTCCTCTGCCAGCGGACAGCGGGGATGAAACGCACATCCCGACGGAACTTCGGTCAAATGCGGCATGGCGCCCGGGATCTGGGAGAGCCGATCCTGTTCGTCTCCGATTTTCGGTATCGAACCCATTAAACCGATCGTGTATGGATGCTCTGCGTCGTGAATCATTTCTTCCACAGGACCGATCTCAGCGAGCCGTCCCGCATACATCACGGCAACGCGATCCGCCGTCTCTGCGATGACACCCATATCGTGGGTCACCAAAATAACCGCTGTTCCGTTTTCTTCGCAAAGCTTCTTAAGAAGCTCGATGATCTGGGCCTGCACCGAAACATCCAGCGCCGTCGTGGGTTCGTCGGCAATGATCAGCTTAGGATCTGCGCTAAGCGCTAAAGCGATGACCACACGCTGACGCATGCCTCCCGAGAACTGATGAGGATAGTTGTCCATTCGTTTGTCCGCAGCCGGCACGCCGGTCGCCTCCAACAGACGAATGGCCCTTTCCCTCGCCTCTTTCTCACTCAGATTGGAGTGAATACGGATTGTTTCGATTAATTGATCACCGATCGTAAAAAGTGGATTCAGACTGGTTAACGGATCCTGGAAAATCGCGCCGATACTTTTGCCGCGGATCTTTTCCATTTCATCATCGGACAGGTTGTCGATGCGCTTTCCTTCCAGAAGGATCTCTCCGTGAGTGATATGTGCCGGTTTTCCGAGCAGACCGATGATGGAGTTACCGACCATGGACTTGCCGGCCCCGGACTCCCCGACAACACCTAATATCTCTCCGGTCTTCAAACTAAAAGAGACATCTTCTAAAGCAATCAGAGTTCCCTTTCTTGTCGGAATTTCTACTTTGAGGTTCCGAACCTCTAAAAGCGGCTGATGATTCATAAGAGTTACTGAAGTTTCGGGTTAAGAGCGTCGCGCAGCCAGTCCCCTAGCATATTGACGGACAGCACAAAGAGAATAAGTGCAACGCCGGGGAAAATCGTGATCCACCATTCGCCCGAGAATAAAAACTCATTGCCGATGCGAATCAAGGTACCAAGAGACGGCGTCGTCGGAGGAACTCCGACACCCAGAAACGACAAGGTTGCTTCCGTAATAATCGCCAATGCTACCTGAACCGTGGCAAGCACCAAGACCGGACCTAAGACGTTGGGAAGGATGTGCGTAAACATGATTCGTGTGGGGCTCACGCCGAAAAGCTTAGCCGCCTGAACATAATCACGTTTCTTCTCACTTAACGTCGCACCTCGGACCGTGCGGGCATAGCGCACCCAGCCGGAAAGAGAAATCGCAAAAATAAGCACGCCGTATGCGGCCTGATCATGCATATTCTCGGGAAGAATCACTCGGATAATTCCGTCGATCAGCAGTGCCAGAAGAATCGCCGGGAAGCTCAGCATCACGTCGCAGAAACGCATGATGACCGCATCCGTGATTCCGCCTGCATAGCCGGAAATCAAACCGAGAGAGACACCTAGGGCGACAGAAATGAATACGGAAGACAAGCCGATCTCTAACGAGACCCGAAGGCCGTACAGAATAGCTGAAAGCAGATCTCTTCCCTGATCATCGGTTCCCAGCAGGAACTGCCACTTGCCTCCCTCCATCCAGGCCGGAGGCAAAAAGGCGTCCGACAGATCAAATGCCGTCAGATTAAACGGATCATAGGGCGCAATCCAGCTTGCAAAGAAAGCAGAGAGCAGAAGTCCGGCACAAATTACAAAGCTGATAATCGCAGCCGGAGAATGCAGAAACTTCCACATTAGGTCGCTTTCCAGAAAGCGCCTGAACGCAGACGGCCGTCCGCTGTTTTTACTCAGCACTATTGCCTCCGCCGTTTAATTTTTGAAGTCGTTTTTCGGCCGTTGCCGCCAGCACGCTTGCAGCCAGCGGCAGGATCTCATCATTGAAATCAAAGTACGGATTGTGTGCCGACGCGCCGCCCTGACCGATGCGAATATAGGCGCCAGGGACTTTTTCCAACATAAAGGCAAAATCCTCTCCGCCCGCCATTCTCGGATAGTTGCGGTCAACGTTTTCTTCACCGACAAAACCGGCAGCTACATCAGCCATGAAGGCTGCCTGCTCAGGCGTGTTGATGCAGGGCGGATAAAAACGTCCGTAATCGGTTTCGGCTGTGCAGCCTAGGCCCACAGCAATAGAGGCACTAATCTCACCGATTCTTTTCTCTACTAAATCCCTGACTTCGGGAGAGAAGGTTCGAGCAGTGCCGACGATTTGACAAGAGTCCGGGCACACGCTCTGCGCACGCGGATCGCCTGCTTGAAGAGAACAGCACGAAACTACCGCTGTCTCCAAGGGATCCACTTCTCTAGACACAATTGTTTGGAGTGCCAAGATAATGTGTGCTGCTGCAATCACAGGATCGTGGTTCAAGTTCGGTCGAGAAGCATGGCCGCCCTTGCCCTTTACGACGATCGTAAATGCGTCGGCAGCCGCCTGCATTGCTCCGTAGTTCAACGCAATTCGTCCCGGTTCAATCGCGGATGAATTATGGAAGGCATAAATTTCCTGCATCGGAAAGCGTTCGAAAAGTCCGTCTTCCATCATGTGCTTAGCGCCGGACCAGCCCTCTTCACCCGGTTGGAAAACCAAAACCACTTTACCTCCGAAATTTCTCTCAGAAGCAAGTTTCTTGGCGGCGCCCAAAAGTGCTGCCGCATGACCGTCGTGACCGCAGGCATGCATTGCGCCTTCGACTTGAGAAACGTGGTCATGGTTGGACAATTCTTTTAAAGGCAGCGCGTCGATATCCGCCCTCAGGCCGACTGAAGCTTCTCCCGGAAGTTTTCCGTAAATGACACCCACGACACCGTCTCCACCGACGCCTTCGTGAACTTCATCAACGCCGTAATCCTTTAGTAAGTCAGCAATGATGCGTGAGGTTCTCGGTGTCACCAAGCCGATTTCAGGATGGACGTGAAAATCCTGACGAATTCGGCGCAGTTCTTCTTTGGTTTCTCCGAGGAAAAAGGGATCTGAATATTTATCCAAATTAACGCTGTTCATTTTTTCTATTCCTTGTTTGCTGCGTCTGATTTCAGCCTCGGATCTACTGCCAAGTAGAGCAAATCAACAATGAGGTTAATGACGACAAAAATAAGAGAGATTAGACAGAGGTAGGCTGCCATGACCGGGATGTCTGCAAACTGAACCGCCTGTATAAACAGCAGGCCCATGCCCGGCCACTGGAAAACGGTTTCGGTCACGATCGAAAAGGCGATAATGCCGCCGATCTGGAGTCCTGTGATCGTAATCACCGGCAGCAGCGTATTTTTCAACGCATGTCTAAAAAAGATTTTTCGTTTTGGAACTCCTCTGGCACGCGCAAAGCGAATGTAGTCCGTGCGCATGACCTCAAGCATTTCACTGCGTACCAAGCGCATCACCAGAGCAATTTGAAAGATCGCCAAAGTCACCGCGGGGAGGATGATATGTTTCAGACCATCTCCGGTGAGCAGGCCGGTTGTCCACCAGCCAAATGCAACCGTCTCTCCTCTTCCGTAGGACGGAAGCCATCCCAGCCAAACCGAAAACACGAGGATCAGCAAAATACCGATAAAAAATGTCGGAAGAGAAATTCCAACGAGCGATAAACCCATCAGCCAGCTTGCCCAAATCGAATTTCTCTTCAGAGCCACAAAGACTCCCAACGGAATTCCGATGAGCGTAGCTACCATTGCAGAGAAAAATGCAAGCTCGAGCGTCGCCGGCATTTTTTCTTTAAACAAGTCAACCACGGGCGCACCTTGGCGCAGTGACATGCCAAAGTCACCGTGGAGAGTATTTGCGATAAACGCTCCGAACTGTTTCCAGATCGGCTGATCAAGCCCTAGCTCATGCGTCAGCGCAAGACGGTCAGCCTCGGTGGCTTCCTGACCCAGCATTTGGGTCACGGGATCGCCTACAAATTGGAACAACAGAAAAGCAATCAAGGTCACGATAAGCATGACCAATATTGCCTGGAGCAGACGTTTTATAACAAACGAGAACATCTGTCGGCATCCTTTCGGGAGTCGATAGGCCGGAAAAGTCATTCCCGGCCAAAAAAGAGAATTACTTCACCACGACTTTATCAAGCTCCAAGCGGTCGTCAGCACGCAGAGGAGCATCTATATTTTTCTTCAAAGCCCAGTTGATAACTTGTGTGTGAAGCGGAAGAACATAGATATTCTTATTGACGCGAAGAAGAGCTTGTTCGATCAACTCATTACGCTTATCAAAGTTTTCTTCTTCTTTGATTTTTTCAATTAAAGCGTCAAGCTCCGGATCCGAAACTCGTCCGATGTTGGACAGGCCGTTGCCTTTTTTAACATCGACAGTTTCCACTAAAGACTGCAGCGGGAACAGAGCGTCCTGAGTGGAGGCACCCCAACCGACCATGCCGACGGAAGAGTCATAACGCAGAACTTTCGGAAAATAGTTCGCACGGGGAATCGCATTAACCTTTACCTTCACGCCGATCTTTGCCCACATGCCGGCCAGCGCTTTACCGATGGCCTCGTCGTTGATATAGCGGTTATTCGGGCAATCGAGCGTAAATTCAAAACCGTTGGGATAACCGGCCTCTGCCAGAAGCTTTTTAGCCGCCTGCGGATCGTAAGGAAGACGGTCGGCCGCTTTGGCGCTCCAGCCGTTTGTCTCGGAGGAAACAATCGTTCCGTTCGGGATCGAGAAACCTCTCATCACGGCGCGCTGAAGTGTTTTGATATCAATAGCCTGATAGAGGGCCTGACGAACGCGGATATCCTTGAACGGGTTCTTGTCGGTTTTCTTACCGTCGACAAAAACGTAAGGAGATTCGTCACGCATTTGGTCCAGAGAAATCATGAGCACGCGGAGCTCGGGTCCGGACTGAAGTTTGACCTTCGAATTGTTTTTCAGGCGCTGGATATCTTGAGTTGCGGGATCAGGGACAAAGTCCACCTCTCCGGACAATAAAGCTGCCATACGGGTCGCCGCAGATTTAATCGGAGTGTAGATGCCTTCTGTGACATTTCCGACTTTGTTGGCTTTATTCCACCAATCAGGATTTTCAACAAAAACTGTTTTGATATCAACTTCACGAGACTGAAGTTTGAAAGGACCGGTGCCGTTCGCATGTTTTGCTGCATAGGCTTCTTCTTTGGCAACAAAATTCTGCGGTGCAGTTGCTCCGTGCTTTTCAGCCCAGGCTTTATTCAAAATTCTGAGATAGGCAAGCTGATTGAGAAGGACAGGAGAATGATTAATCGTTTTGATCAGAACATCGCCGTTCGGAAGCGCTTCGGCGCCCAAAATGCCGGCCGTAAATGTTTTGAACTGAGAAATCGGATGGAGGGCTCGATTGATCGAGAAAGCCACGTCTTCGGCTGTCAGAGTCTCTCCTTCATGAAATTTCACGCCTTTGCGCAGCTTGAAAACGAAACCTTCGGGGACTGAGGTCCAGCTTTCCGCAAGAGACGGCGTCACTTTACCTTTGTTGAGATTAACTAATGCTTCGTAAACGTAAGAATTGGCGGTATTGTTGAATGCTTCATTCTGAGCGTGGGGATCAAAAGTTAATATGTCCCCTTGGCTGGCCCATTTGAAAGTAGCGGCGTAAGCACCGGAAGAAATGCCGATCCCCATTGCGGCACAAGTCATTGCAATTGCTACGAGTCGTCTCATGGTAAATCTCCTATGAAAAGTAGAGAACAATAGAAAATTTATATCATGAGGCAGGTGCAAAAACCACTTTAGAGAAATAAATTTAAGGGTATTTTCCCGCGCTGGAAAAAACAAAACCTCTTGAACGGTTAAGTCCAAGAGGTTTGTCTTTTATGGAGAGCCCGGAGGCTACCTACTTTCGCAAGAAATACAACTCACTATCATCGGCGTGGAGGCGTTTCAC
>OOAC01000031.1_pt1 | contig 139582 bp, 121 predicted proteins | sample 1671041 | NCBI WGS metagenome assembly OOAC01 (sample SAMN06348116, study PRJEB24527) | human gut metagenome | biome: human gut; feature: ankylosing spondylitis patient; material: feces | host: Homo sapiens | place: China | collected 2015-10 | reverse complement strand
AAGAATATTTCTATGAACTAATTAAGGCGACTAAACAATAGTCGCCTTTTTTATTATTATGACAAACGAACAAAGAGAAGCTCTGGAAAATCAAATCGAACAACATAATCATATAATTATGGACTTGTATGATGAAATAGACTACCATGAGCGAGAAGTAAAAAATCTCCAGACTCTTTTAAATGATGATAGTAATCTTGAAGATGCGGTCAGTATTAAAGAGGGTAGGTAATGGAGTTATAGAAATAGATTATTTAAATATTAACTGTTATCATTTAGGATAAAAAATGAAAATTAAAATTCAATCTGTTGTAGATTTGATTACTAACAGCTCCACTGAAACATTTACAATATTAAATGGTAATGCAGAACGTATTATTAGAGATATTGTGGATGCTTTACTTGCATCAGCAGGAAGTGCCCTTACGTTTTCTGACCTGTTTGTATTCGACACTAAATTCAGTGATAAATGGGAAGATGCATATTACGATTACATTAGAGATTTTATCAAGGATGGATACGATGATTATGCAAAATCTCTTGAAAAGCTCTACACAGATGGCTGGAATACAGGTGATTGGTGCGAGAGTAAGACAAAAGCACTTGAATATATTTTCAGTGAAATGAAGAGAGTTGCAATCGAAAATGGGGCACTAACATATAAAGAGTACTGTGTGCAGGAAAACGAGGATGCTTGGGATTGTTCCCCAGCTCTTGAAGAACTAAACATTAGGGTCAAGGATGGAATTGCTAATAAGGAAGCCGATTTGGCTGCCAAGGCTTTAAACTCCTTAGATACTCTATACAGTGCTGACTATCGTTATTGATATGTTTAAAGACTTAGTAGAAGCGTTTAAAAAGAAATTCCTATGCTGCCATGAATGGGAACAAGTAAAACAGAGTGAATTATACTGGAGCGGGACTGATAAATGTCCTACTTGGGTAGAAATCACTTTTTTATGTAAAAAATGTGGTAAATTCAAAAAGATTAGAGTATGAAATTTTTAACAAAAATACAGAGCATCTCTGATATTATCACTAATTCATCTTCTGAAACCTTCTTAATGAACGAACGTGATGCTAATCACTATGATTCATTAGATGCTGATGGGTGTATCAGTGTATATATGGTAACTGAGAAATGGATTCGCAATAACTATTGGGAAGCTGACCTTATATGTGGCTACCTTGATATAGAGGAACCATACGACTGTCTCAGTTACGAGGATTGGCAAGCATTTGTTGACTTGTATATTCTTCCTCGTATGGATGAACTTGAAGGACTATATGTTGTTGACATTGAAGACCATTTCAGTGGCTGCGAAGACGTATTAGGCGATGCGAGAGGTGACTGTTTGTGGCAAGAAAGCCGACACTAATATGAAATTAAAAATTACACTTAAAATTCAATCAATTTCCGACCTCATTACAAATTCAAGTTCTGAAACATTTCTTAGAATAGATACTAAGGACAAAGTCCTACATGATGAAATATACAATGCATTGAAGGATTTATTCCCTTCTCGTGACTGGGAACTAAGTCCTGTTATTAGTGACGAGACTGAATATTATCATGAGAATGAAGAAGGATTTGAAGGATTTGTCTGTGAATTAAGTCTTCCTTATGGAATAGAATGTGATACATTCTTTGAAGTAGGAGTTAAGGCTATTCTCAAAGATAAGTTCGGAGAAGAAAATTATACAGTAGAAAGATGCGATTAGGAATTAAATTACAGTCTGTTTCAGACATTATTACGAACTCTAGTTCAGAGGTATTCGTAGTTAAGGCAACTACTCCAGTCAATGATTTAGTAAATCTAATTGAGCAAGTTGCAAACAAGAACTATTTTGATGGCGATTGGGATGAGTGGGAGAAACTATCTGACGAAGAAAGAGCCAAGTACGATTCTTCATCCGGTATGGGCGGGGAATTGGAGATAAAGACTTTTGATGATTATTACAACGAAGATAAGAATGAATATATACCTGAAAACAAGCGGGATTTATTCACCAAGGAAGTCTTCTCTTTACAATTTAAAGAATCTCTTGAAGAGTTGGAAAAATTCGTGTGGGTTGATATAGACCACAGCAGAAGAGCCACAATCAATTGGTTACTTAATAACCTTGAAGTGGTAACTTGTGACAGTTATTGTCGCATTGACCCAGAAACCAAAAGAGTGATAGAAGTTGTATCTTATTCTGAATGGAAAGAACTTCCAGAAAACGAAAGAAACTAAAAAACAATTAAAAGATGAAAGATTTTAACCATTGGGGTTTAAAAAGAAGAGTGTTTCCAGACTACAATTATAATGCAATTTGGTCTCCAAATTTAAAGACTATTAGACTTGGCGAAGGAGTTGCAAAAGAACTTCCAGCTGATAAGGCAGAGTTTTATGATGTAGGCATCAACACTCTTTGTAATGCAGAATGTCCATTCTGTTACGTAAGTGCTTCACATAAAGGAATTAACTATCCTGATATATGCGAAACATGGGTAAAGTGGATGAGTCTTTATAAAGAAGAAAAGGCTAATCACGTCACTATTACTGATAAGCCATTTCAAATTGCTATTGGTTCTACTGGCGAGCCTACTATTCATCCAGACTTTTGTAAGTTCTTGGAAACAGTGTATAATACGGGAGTAGTTCCTAATTATACTACTAATGGTATTACATTGTCTAAAGCTACTAATCGAGAGTTGCTTGAATATACTCGTAACTTCGTAGGCGGAGTTGCTGTAAGTTTAGGAAATAGAGAGTTGCGTAAATATGCTGATATGGCTATTGTCAACTTAATTACAATGGGTGATACCAATGTGAATATCCATCACATTATTTCTGCCAAAGACTCTGTTGATGATTTTATTAAAGAGTGGAAACGCTATGGTAGTGATATTAAGTATCATGTTCTATTGCCGTTAATGCCTTCTGGTAGAAGTTCAAAAGGACTTGACGAAGGAGTGTTTGAATATCTCGAAGAGAAAATTCTTGAGGAGAATGTAACTAATGTTGCATTTGGAGCACACTTTTGTAAGTATTTGGAAAACTCAAGGATTCCTACTTATCTTTATCCGCCTGAATCTTTAAGTAAGAATGTAATTCTTACAAAGGATAAAGTTCAAATAACCCCAAGTTCATTTAACTTAAATCCAATTAAAACAATTGAATTATGATTAAATCAACTCCTAAAATAGAGGGCGTAAAAATTACATCTACTATAACGTCTGAAACACTTCCTTATCCATGCCTTCTTAGGTATGCATGTCATGGTTATGATTACGTTGTTCTCGCAATAGAGCCCTCACTTAAGAGTTTTAAAGGAATAATTGTTAAAGTGTTTAGCAAAAACATGGATGACGAAATTTTTGAAGGAGCAATAGACAGCTGTTTTTCATTGACAGATTTTGGAACTCCCGAAGGGTTCAATTTTTATAACAACGAAGTAACTATTAAAAACTCAGCCAATTATCAATGATGGACTATGTACTATTTGGAGCAATCGCAGGAGATGTCTGCGGTTCCTCTTATGAAGCAAAATTTGGAAGAACAAAACTGTATGAAGCTGTTCGTTTAGTAAGAACAGGTAATGGTTTTACTGATGATACAGTTTGTACTATCGGAGTAGCAAACGCTATTTTGAAATATAAGAATCCTACTCCAGAGCAGTTTGGAGAATGTATTCAGGAAATGTGTAAGAAACATCCCAATAGAGGATATGGAGGAATGTTCCGTAAATGGATTGATAATCCTGTTCCTTATGGAAGTTATGGAAATGGTTCTGCCATGCGTGTAAGTCCTGTTGGATTTTATGCGCATAATGTAGAAGAGTGTTTAGAACTTGCCAAAAACTCTGCCCTGTGTTCTCATAATGACCCAGAGGGAGTAAAGGGTGCACAAGCTATTGCTTTAGCAATATATGTAATGAAGCAGAAACTTAGGACTAGAAGTTCTGTTAGAGACATTCTCAATAAGTATTACCCAGAGTATGCATCTAAGACTTTGGATGAAATTCGTCCGGGGTATCACTTCGATTCTACTTGTCAAGGCAGCGTTCCAATTGCTTTGCTTGCATTTCTGGAATCTGAAGACTATGAAGATTGTTTGAAACTGGCTATTTCTATGGGCGGAGATAGTGATACTATTGCAGCTATGGCCGGAAGTATTGCTTATGCTTATTACGAAAAAATGCCACAAACTATCTTTGACCAAGTATGGGATGTTCTCGATAATGAGATGATTGACATTGTTGAAAACTTTGACGAAGTTTGTGAATGAACACATACGTAGTTCCTTTTAGCACCAGTGATAGCGTCTGGGTTGAGAAAATTACAGCCAGAAGCCTTCAAGAAGCTAAGGATAAAATCATTGAAACTTATGTAAATCTCTGGGATTTAGACTATCCTGGGGATTGGAGTGAGTTTGTTGACATCATCGAAGCCGCAAATGCCCAAGTAGGTGATGTCATTGATATAGACGCTTTATAAAGAATAAAATTTTATTAAATGAAGAGATTTAGAATTGGATTAGACATAGACGATTGTCTAGCCGACTTTTGGGGAGCATATTGTGAGTATTTTGATACAAAAAACAATCCACGTATGCTCGAAGATAGTATAATTACTAAAAACGTGCAGCAGGTATTATCTAAAGACAGAGATTTTTGGCTAGGATTGAAGGTTATCAACATGCCAGATTTCCAGCCAGCTCTGTATTGCACAAAAAGAGTAAACAATAAGGAATGGACTAAGAAGTGGCTGGAGATGAACGGATTCCCGAAAGCTCCTATCTATCAAATGGTCTATCAGCACGGCAATAAAGCTGATATGATTAAAGGTAAGGTCGATGTATTTATTGATGATTCAGTCAGCAATGTATTGAAATGTCACAATTCAGGCTTACCTGCATTGGTATATCACACCGAAAGAACTTCTGACTTTCCTATGTATAAGGTTTTCTCTCTTTGTAAGGACGAAATTATGGATGCCTATTGCTTTATGAAAACCTACGGTTAATGGAAAAACAATTATTCACTTGGGGAAGTTGGGACCTATGCGATACTCTTTTTATAACTTTTATGAATTGTGTATTTATCAAGGACATTGGTAAATATAAAGCGGGAGACAAAGTATATTGTATTGATATGAACTTCGAAGAAGGACTTATGTATGTATATGAATCCGCTGATGAATTAGATGCTCCCAATGCAACCTATAAACTTGAGTTACAGGTAAATGAAGCTTGAGGATATTAAGTTACGTCCCCTTGTAGAAACACTCCGAATACTTGACATCAGTGATGATGAGTATTTCGGAAATGGATATAGAGATTATATCAGTAATTCGAGACTTAAATATATAAACCCTGAACAAGGAGGGTCTCCAGAGCAGTATTTTGAAGGATTGAAAACCGCTTACTCCGATTCGTTAGTATTTGGTTCTGCAGTGCATGAATTAGTTTTACAGCCAAATGAATTTACTTTAGTGGACTCGGTCGATAGACCAACAGCAAAAGCTGGATTCATGGCAGATGAACTATATTCTGTCTTTTTAATAAAAGGTGAAGTATCTGATGAAGATATTATAGCCGCTTCTGACAAGATAGATTATTACAAGGGTAAAATGGACGATAAGAAAATCTTATCCATACGTAATAAGTGCACAGAATATTGGATTGACAGAAAGAAATATGAATTTGGAAATAATACATCCAAGGTTCCAATCTATCTGGATTCCAAATCAAGGGAGAAATTACAGCTTTGTTTGCAGTCAGTAAATAGGAATAAGGAGATACAGTCTCTATTAAATCCTCAATTTATAATGACTCCACCATTGTCTTTAAATGAGCAAGCCGTTATACTGGACGTCGAAGTGACAGTTCCAGACCACGAGCCTTTCATATTAAAGCTAAAAGCTAAACTGGATAATTATACTATTTGTCCAGATGAGAACCTTATCACATTAAATGACTTAAAAACTACTGGTCATTATTTGACTCGATTTAATGAAAGTTGGGAACAATATCATTATTATCGGCAAATGGGTATGTATGGTTGGTTACTAATGCTAGCTGCTGAACATATATACGGGCTTAAAGAGCCCGACATGAAAGCAAACATGCTATTGGTATCTACTGTTCCCAATTATTTTGCTGGAGTATATAAAGTCAGTAAGAAAGAACTAATAAGAGGATTCGCAGAGTTTGTAAAGCTATTGCGAATGGTTGCATTTTATACTGTAAATCCATGGGAGACACCTATTTAATGGAATATTACGATATGACGTATGATGAAATGAAACAGCTTTATGCCGACAACTTCTCGCTCGGCTATCTGAATGCTGATGTCAGTAATAAATTTGCAGTGATTGCTCTGACCTGTCATTTGACTATGAAAGCCAAACAGCAGAGACCAGATATCACTCCTTATAAAATACTAATGCAGATTACTGCCAAAGACCCCCTTCCAGAGAAGTTTATAAAGGGGCTGGCTATTATGTGTGAGGACTTTATGTATGGCTGTACAGAGTTCCCCACATTCGGAATTAAAACTCCGGCTGAAATGGCGACACAGATTGGAAAGATACTTCACGAATATTTACCCTTTTAATTATGACGCGAACGTTGATGTATAATAAAGCTATTATCTGTAGACTAACAGAGTTAATGGCACAACATCCCGAACTAAGATTTCATCAGCTTTTATGGGCTGCGGGTCTTATAGAAAAGCGTAATGATGAAATAGTGGATAAATTCTATGAGGAGAGCGAAATCACATGGAAACAAATGTGTAATAACAGCTTTTGCTTTCCTCCAAATCCTATTGAAGAAATTTGATATAAATTTATTTTCACACTTTTTAACAAGTGAGGTTTTGCAACCTCGAAAAAATGTAGTATCTTTGTATCACTTCTTCGGAAGAACATTATAGATAATTCAAGAATTAGATTATACTTTATTAAGATTTATTTACCAAATTAGTTTGGTGAGTTACAGAAAAATGACTATCTTTGTAACAATAAATAGAAGATGATTAATAAGAATAATGTTTAAAAAAATTTTTTGAATTATGGCAACACAAGTATTGAATTTCCAGAAATTAGAAGTATGTGCATTTACTAAAGAAGAAGCAAAGGCTCAATTACCATTTGAAGTAATGAAAGACGCAACTCAGGCGTATAAGAATTGGAAGAAAAACCACGAAGGTGGAATCACAGAAAAGGACATCAAAGAGTTCTGTCTGGATTATCTTGCAAAACACACTAAGAATGTTAAGAACGCAGGTTGTATGATTACAATCGAAGCCGGAGCTGCTGACACTCGTGAACGTCCTTACAAAGTAAATGACGTAAAGAACGAAAAAGGTAAGAGAAAGTACAAAACTACTTATCAGTTGATTGATAAGAAATCTGGCTCTGTTATCGCAGAAACTAGCGAAACAAAAGCTAAGGCTAAAGAAATTGCAAAATCCCTTTACACTGATAAAGGTTATAAAGGTGACATCGTTTGCACTTACACAAAACAAGTACTTGAAGGTGAACCTATCGCATTTGAGGTAGAATATACTCCTTCTAAGAGTGCTAAGAAAGGAACATACCTTTGCTTTGGTATTGTAGCATAATTTCTATGTATCAATACAGCCCCAGAGGAGTCCGTCTATTAATTTAGGCGGACTCCTTTTTTATTTTAATAAACTTTAAAGGCGTAACAGCTTAACTTAAAACATTGAAAAATGATTTACAAAAAAACAATTACTAATTTTATCGCGCGTTTATCACAACTGGTTGAACTTGGAGCATCTAAGTCAGATTTTACTAAATCGAACAAACTTCCGAAAAGGTATTTTGAAGACACTTATGAAAACATAAGTAATCATTATAAGGAAGGTATGATTAATAAAGAAGATATGGATAAAATCAATGAATTGTGGAGTAAAACTTCATGTCCGGAACTTCCTTTCACTCAAGAAACGGCAGCTTCAACGGAAGAACCCACGTCAGATGATACTACTCTGGAACAAGTGCAACTTGAAGCAGACGACGATAGAAATAGTGTTAATCTTATCCGTGACGAAGATGGGAAGATTAAGTTCTATGAATTTAAAGTCTTAAGAAAAGACAAAGCTCCTCTTACTGGAAGACTTACAAGAGATGAAATGAACAACATTCACCGAATGTATTCATATTATGGAATGTCTATTACTCAAAGAGAGATAAGTAGATATTTCCCTGAATATTCTCTTATTGACTTCAAACGTATTCTTCGTGTATTCAGCATTACTAAAGCCGTATCTCCATTTGCCCCTCACATTATTGAGGAACACACTCAAGAAGAGTTAGTTAATATGCAAATGCGTGAAAAGGAAAATGATTTCCTTAGAACAATGGAGGAACAATCCATTAAAAATGATAGACTTCTTCTTAAGAAATATGCTCTTGAAAATGTTGAATTGAAAAGAAAACTGGAAGAAGGAATCCATATTGAATTAGATGGATTGAATCTCACAAACCTTACTAAGTATGTCCCAAAGAAGTCTTGTGGTAAACAGGACATTATCATTTATTTGTCAGATATGCACATTGGAGCGTATGTTTCTCCTCTTTCGATTTATTCTAATCCTTACAACAAGGAAGAAGTAGGAAGAAGATTGAGATTGATTGCAGACGAATTGTTTAGACTTAACGCCTTATATGGCGGATTTAATAACATCTATGTTTGTAATCTTGGAGATTCTCTTGACGGATATGATGGGCAAACCACTCGTGGCGGACATTCTCTCCCACAGAATATGTGTAATAAAGAACAAATTCACACATTTATCGAGTGTATGGTAGAGTTCTTCGATACCTTAAATCACTTGAACTATAACGAAATGAAGTACATTTGTGTCGGAGAATCGAATCATGATGGAGACTTTGGATATGCGGCCAATGTAGCATTAGAAGCAATCCTTACTCATAAAGGTGTAGACTGTACAATCTTCGATAAATTTATTGGAGAATTTAATGTAGGAGACACAACATTTGTACTTTGCCATGGAAAGGATAATAAGGATATGTTTAAGAATCTTCCTCTGACTTTAGATGTAAAGACAGAGAACTTTATTAATGAATACCTCGATAATAAACAGATATTCGGAAATAAGGTTGTATTTGTAAAGGGAGATTTACATCAATCTGCAACAACCTACGGACGTAGGTTTACATATAAATCAGTAGGTTCTCTATTTGGAAGTTCCGAATGGATTCATAAGAACTTTGGAAATACATGTTGGAGCTGTGACTATTCTATTGTCGACGAAGCTGGTAATAGATTAGATGGATTAATCACAGCTAAGTCCTAAGTTAGAAATTCTATAATTCCATACAAATAGTTTTGATTCGTCCATATTGTTTAGTAACTTTGTCAAAAAGTTATTAATATATGGACGAACAAAATTTTAAATTTAATTATGTATTCCAGGGACAAGATTGTACCCTATCAACTGGAGTCTATAAGATTACTATCCAGAATCATGTTTACATCGGTAGTGCAGCAATCTCTTTTAGAAAACGGTGGAGACAACACCAGTTAGACTTTATTAGAGATATACACCACTCTAGGTTCGCGCAGAACGCATTTAATAAATATGGCATTGCCACATTTGAGATAATGGAATTATGTCCTAGGGAACTATGCATAGAGAGGGAGCAATGGTGGATAGACACTTTGAAACCAGACCTGAATATTCAAAAGATTGCTGATAGTGCTTTAGGAGTCAAGAGGACTGAGGAAACTAAGCGGAAATGTAGAGAGGCTCACTTGGGAAAGAGGTTGTCTGAGGAAGCTATAGCTAAGAGAACAGCAAAGCAAGTTAAGACAATCTATCAATATGATTTAGATGGAAATCTAATCAAGGAATGGGATAGTGTTAAACAAGCTGGAGAAGCTCTTGGAATTAATAGACCTTCTATTAGTAACTGTTTAAAAGGTAGATACAAGTCTGCTGGGGGATTCATTTGGAGGTATTCTGTGGAAGAGGTTTCTCCTGTGAAGAAAACCAAGTCTATAGAACAATATGATTTGGATGGAAATTTAATTAAAGTATGGGACAGTATAAATTCTATTGAAAATGGGACTGATTACAAAAGGAAGACAATTTATGCTTGTGCAAATGGTCAAAATAGTACAGCGTATGGATATGTATGGAAGTATTGTAGATAATAAACTATGCTTAATGTCAGAATTATTACTATAATGCCTAAGAAACTTACTACTGAAGAATGGATTAATAAAGCTAGAATTAAACATGGAGATAAATATGATTATTCTAAATCTGTGTACACTGGAAGTAGAGATAGAATAATCATCACTTGTCCGAAACATGGCGACTTTACAGCTATATCCGGATTGCATATTTCTAGAGGGGATGGTTGTCCTGAGTGTGCTTCATTAGCTAAAAGTAGCAAGCTTTCATTATCTAATGAAGAATTTATTAACCGTTTACGTGACATGTTTGGGGATAATTATGATTACTCTAAAGTCAAATATAATGGCACTAGAGGGTATGTTACCATAGTATGTCCTAAACATGGTGAATTTAAGGCCCGTGTTGGCACTCTATCGAGAGGTGTAGGATGTCTGAAATGTAAAGAGGAAGAAAGACTTAAAAAGTTTAATGACCTTTACATAAAGAAATTTAAGGAGTACTACCCAGATTTAGATTATAGTAAAACTGTATATACTGGGTGGGACACTAAAGTAACTATAACATGTCCTAAGCACGGTGATTTTGAAGTTCTTCCTGGACAATTTCATAAGTATGTGGGATGTCCCAAGTGTTCGGCTGAAAAGCATAGTGAGTATACAAGAAAGTCCCTAGATGACTTTCTAAAAGACGCCAAATATGTTCACGGAGAACGATATGATTATTCAAAGGTGAACTATGCAGGTAGCCATACAAAAATTTGCATTTTATGTCCCGAACATGGTGAATTTTGGCAAACTCCTGCTTCCCATATACAAGGTGAAGGATGTCCCAGTTGTTCTAGTTCTAAAGGAGAAGGAGAAATATGCAATGTATTGTTAAATGAAAAAATTAAATTTGTAAGAGAGTATACTATTCAAATACCAAACGAGATTAATACCTCTGGCAGAGCTTATATTGATTTTTATTTACCAGAGCATAACACTTTCATTGAATATAATGGTATTCAACATTATGAGCCTGAGATGGCTTTTGGAGGAACTTTTAAATTTGAACAACAGCAGGCTCGCGACGAGTATGTTAGACAATATTGCAAAGACAATGACATAAAATTGATAGAGATTCGTTATGATGAAGATGTGTGGGAAGTTTTGAATGAAAAACTGCTTAACAATAACGATAAATAAATAATAAATGGAAATAACGCTGCCTGAATTATTGAAAGGTAAAGCTACAGTTATTAAAGACAATGAGTATTTTAAAACTGAAGCTTACGTAACACCTTTCTTGGAAAGAATGTCTAAATTTACTGATGATTTCAGAATCCAAGTAAAGATGCCAGACCAGATAACTAAAACCAAAGATGGAGGAATAGATATGGAAGATATTACTTATAATCGTGTATGGATACAGGCAGTAATGCCAGAAGAGTATTCATTTGATAATCACGATGAAGTAGTTGGTTTTATATATGGATTAGATGTACGTAAGCCAATAGTAAAGATTTATAGAGGTGGACTTAATAGAGCTTGTACAAATCTCTGTGTATTCAATCCTTCTTTCTTGAGTATTCAAGAATTATCACCAGAAAAAGCTATCAATTATAGACCTGTAACCACTCTAATGGAACAGACTAATGATATGAAAGTATGGTTGGAAAAATTACACAATACAGAGTTTGCAAGAACTGATGAACAAATCGAGAGAAATCTTGGAATGTGGGTGAGAAACTCTATTAATATGGCATATGATTCTGGATATGGAAAAGTAAAGTTGGCAACTAGTACTCCAATAGATGCTTATAAATTATTATTCGATAAGAAATCTGAATATTTCATTCCAGAAGACCAGCCGGTAAATATGTTCACTGTATATAATGCATTTACTCAATTAATTAGTAATGATGGAGGAAAAGATATAATGAACAAGGTTGAGAAAACTTTGCTACTAAAAGACATCTTAACAGTATAGTGATTTGTTTTGAGGTGTCGAAAATTTTTATTATCTTTGTAAAGCATTTCGGCACAATATAAACAATTATATATTTATGAACGTAGTAAAAAGAGACGGAACAAGCGAAGCTTTTAATGCTTCTAAAATCAAAATTGCAATCCTAAAAGCATTTACTGCTTGCGGATACACACCACAAGAAGATACTGTCGAGGATATTTTAGATTCTATTGAAGTATGGGATGAAATAACGATTGAGGACATACAAGACCAGATAGAGGAGATTCTTATGGACTTTGATTTCCCTGATGTTGCTAAAGCTTATATCTTATATAGAGAAAACAGAGCTCGTGTTCGTGAGAATGTGAGAGAAAGAGAAGAATTTATAAAAGAATTTATGAAGGCTTCTAATGCAGCGGAAGGCTCAGAAGTTGATGATAACTCAAATGTTGCCAATAAGAATATTGCGGTACTTAACAATGAGCTATATAAAAGCAATAATATAGACCTTAATAGGTACAGAGTAAAGGAAAAATTACAAGTTCTTTATCCAGATTTCGATTCGAAACAATATGAAAGAGACTTGAAGAATCATATTCTTTACAAGCATGATGAGAACTCTACATTTGGATTCCCATATTGTGTAGCTTTATCTTGTTATCCATTTCTACAAGGCGGAATTAAGGGAATCGGTGGTCTATCTGCATCTCCAAAGAACCTTGATTCATTTTGTGGAATGTTTGTAAATATGATATTTGCTGTATCTTCTCAATTCGCAGGAGCTGTTGCAACAGCCAGTTTCTTAGTAATGTTTGACCACTTTGCTCGTAAGAAATGGGGTGACCATTATTTCAAATATGCTGACGGTGATAATGCTAAACATAGATGGCATGAAGACGAAAATGGAAATAAAATTGATGAAGGTACTATCGGTAAGCAAATAGAGCAGTACTTTCAACAAATTGTATATTCTGTAAATCAGCCAGCAGCAGCAAGGGGTTTCCAATCAGCTTTCTGGAATGTAAGTTATTTTGATAAACCTTATTTTGAAGGAATGTACGGACATTTCGTATTCCCGGATGGAGATACTCCAAAATGGAATTCTCTTAACTGGCTTCAAAAGAAATTTATGAAGTGGTTTAATCAAGAGAGACTTCGTTGTATGCTCACATTCCCAGTTGAAACTGTATCTCTTCTTTATAAAGATGGGAAATTCGAAGACCAAGAATGGGCTGACTTTATATCAGAAGAATATGCGGAAGGACATTCATTCTTTACTTATATAAGTGACAGTGTAGATTCTTTATCAAGCTGTTGTAGACTAAAGAATAAATTACAATCCAATGAATTTACATTTACCAATGGGTTAGTTGGAGAACAAACTGGTTCTAAATCTGTAATTACTCTTAACCTGAATAGAATTATTCAGAATTATATCCGAGAATACAAGGATGATTGTCCGATACCCGGAACTCAATTAAGTCCTTCATGCTATCCGGAACTTGGAGAGTATTTAAAGGATATTCTTGAAAGGGTCTATAAATACCATACAGCTTATAATGAATTACTTTGGGATTTATATAACGCGCACTTACTTCCTGTTTATGAAGCCGGATTCATTAATCTAAATAACCAGTATTTAACTATTGGTCTAAATGGATTAAATGAAGCTGCAATGTTCTTAGGGATAAAATGTAGTGACAACAAAGAATATAAGGAATTCTGTAACTTTATATTTGGAACTATCAAGGAACAAAATCAACTTCACAATACTAAGAAAACCATGTTCAATACTGAACTAGTTCCTGCTGAATCTTTAGCTGTAAAGAACTACAACTGGGATAAAGCTGATGGATATTGGGTTCCTAAAGACAGAAATCTATACACTTCTTATGTATTCCTACCAGAATCAAATAGTTCTATTCTTGAGAAAATCAAGCTACATGGTAGTGAATATGTAGGAGATTGGTTAGACGGAGGAAGTGCCGCACACATCAATCTATCTGAACATCCTACCAAGAATCAGGCAAGTCTGTTACTCAACTATGCTGCAACTGTTGGATGTAGCTATTTAACATTCAATGTTCCTAATTCTGAATGTCAAGACTGCGGATTTATAACTAAGGTTCCTGTTTCTAAATGTCCAATGTGTGGAAGTACTCACATTGACCTTTACGATAGAATCATAGGTTATCTTACTAAAATAAGAAATTGGTCAGCAGGCAGACAAGAAGAGCAAACACATAGAGTGTACAATTCTCTTACTTACACAGTAGACAATTCTAAATTAGGATATACAAATGCTTAAATATACAGACACAGCAGTAACACTACGAGAGATTCCTCTTGAGGTAACTCTCTGTATAAACATTTCTAATTGTCCATGTCATTGTAAAGGCTGCCATAGCCCTTACTTGGCTGAGGATATTGGAGAAAGATTGTATCATCATACCCTTGATAAGTTAATAGAATCCAACGATGGAATTACTTGTATATGCTTTATGGGAGGTGATTCAGACCCTGGATATATAAATGAATTGGCTTCATATATCAAGGAAAAAGGGTATAGTTTAATGGTGGCTTGGTATAGTGGCAAAGCAGAATTGTCAGAGGAAATTAAATTAAAAAACTTCAATTATATTAAGCTAGGCCCTTACATTGAGGAACATGGTCCGTTAGATAATCCTAATACCAATCAAAGGCTCTATCAAGTAAAGGTTAGAGGTGCAACAGACATCTATGGAAATTGGGTCTATGAATTAGAAGATATTACTAATTTATTTTGGAGAGAGTGGTTCGTGTAGAACCGCTCTTTTTTATTATATAGCATTATGGTTTTAATAGCACAAATCATTGTATGGATATGGATTGCGAATATGGTATTAACTTCTATATTTGTACTTAATCCAGTAGGGAGAGATTATTTGAGGAAATACTATGACTTGGAGAGAGATATGGACATATATCCGTATAAAACTGTCATTAATGTGATAGTATTGTTAACACTATTGTTTGCATAGTATGTTTAATTTCACACTATCAAACATAGGAGTAGAAACAGAGAAACCTCAATTAGGAGAACAGCAAAGAGAAGCATTGGATTTAATGGAAAGGTTCTTATTAGATAAATCTAAGAGAGCATTTTCATTAATTGGGGCAGCAGGTACAGGTAAAAGTTTTCTAATGAGAAACCTTATTGAATATATGGATTCAGAATTGGAAATGGATTATGCTTTATGTGCTCCAACTCATAAAGCTAAACTGGTACTATCCAGGTTTGCCGACAGAAATGCAATTACTCTACATCAATTGCTACAATTATCTCCAAACATAGAAATCCTTGCCTTGGATTTCAAAGATTTAAAGTTTAGAGTAAGTGATAGACGAATACAAATGCCGAGAGGTGGAGTAGTTATATGCGATGAATCTTCAATGATAAATGATGATTTATTTGATTTGTTGATTGAGAAATGTGCCGCATTTAATTGTAAGGTTATCTTTGTAGGAGATAAATGTCAGTTACGTCCGGTTAATTCACTTACCACTTCCAAAGTATTTAACTTGGAAGACAAATACACTCTTACTAAGGTTTATAGGCAGGCAGAGAATAATGCCTTGATGCCTATATTAACTACCTTGAGGAGCAAAACCATTGATTGGTTTCACTCTGTAGAATCAGAGGAGGGTTCTCTATATTGTCATTCTGATGTTGTTCCATTCTTAAAGGCCGCAGTGCCAGCTTACAAGAAGGCTATGAGAAATGGAGATATATTGGCAACTAAGATATTAGCGTATACAAATGCTATGGTTGCCAGTTATAACAACTGTATCAGACGAGTAATCTGGGAAGATGCAAGAACTGTTGAATATCATCAGTTTGAGTTCTTAACTGGATATGAGAATCTCGAGTTTAACGGAGTTAAATTCTGGAACTCTATGGATTATATTATAGTAGACGAGCCAGTAAAGCGTGACATTTATATACCCGGATTTATGAAAGTTCCTGGGTATGAACTGAATATGTATGATTCTACCACAGACGATAGAACTACAATATCAATGATTGCAAGAGACCTTGATTCTGATTATAAACAAGCTCTTGCATCACGTATTGAAGGATTACGATTACAAGCTATCAATCTTAAAGAAGCAGGGCGGATGCAACAATCTAAATCCGCTTGGAGTGAATATTATAAACTTATTGGAAGTTTCACTACTCCAGTCGATTTATACTATGATGGAAGATTGATTAGGAAAAAATCGTTCGACTATGGCTATGCTTGCTCAACGCATAAGTCTCAAGGAAGTTCTTATGGTGAGGTTTTTGTTGATATGAAGAATATCAACCTTTGTAAAGATGAAGATGAAAGACGGCAGTTGCAATATGTTGCTCTGTCTAGAACAAGAAAAGATGCTCATTTATTACAATAAAAATTTACGAAAATGATGACTGAAAGAGAACAGACCCTCGTGTTTATGGCTAATTATATTGAAGATAGAGAACTTTTTGACGAACCTTGGAGAGTTGTTGCAGTACTAGACCTACATGACAAAAGATTCAACGAAGAAACTCCAGAAGAGGACATCAAAGATATTCTTCAAATGATTACAACTGATGATTATGACGACCGTGAGGTTTGTTATGAAAATGAAGAAGAGGGAATTTCAAAAACATATAAAGTTTGTAACAGTGATGATATAGACACTATGTTAGAGAACGCTAAAGATGATTATCTCTGGGAAGAAAAACGTACAGTTCCCGAACATGTAAGATGCTATGTTGATTGGGATACAATGGCTGATGACCGTTTCGGTAGTATTTACGACCTTTATGATAATAGCGATGTGTTTGAGTTCTATTGTTCAACTGGGGATTATACTAGTGTTGAGCTTGTAATAATAGACGAAGAATGGTAACAGTAAAATTTGTTTATAGTAATCCTTCTGATGCAGATAGGATACTAGACGCAAATTTGTCTGGAATCTTTCTGGAAATGTTCGATGAAGAAAGCTATAAAGAAAAGAAGCAAGCATATAAACTAAAAGCATCATGCGGAGCCAGAATGACTCCGTTTGTTGCAGTTTATGAAGGAGATGAATTGATTAAGGCTTTCTATTCAGAAGCAGATAAAGACGTATTGAACTCTCTAATAAACTATTTAAATGAAGGTACAAGTAATTAATCTATCGAATAACAAACTTCCCCAGTATGAAACTCCTATGTCCGCAGGTATGGATATACGTGCAGACTTCAGTAGAGTAACAGTTGATAAACCCATTAAGGCATTTGGAGATTGTGAAATTCTCTTTAAGTCTGATGTTAATAAAGTCACAATGCTGCGTTTAGACCCAGGTGCTAGAGCACTTATCCCAACAGGATTGAAGATTGCTCTTCCTGACAATCTTACAGACGGATATGTGGCGGAATGTCAAGTAAGACCTAGAAGCGGATTGGCCTTAAAGAAAGGAATTACAGTACTCAATACTCCTGGCACTGTGGATGCTGACTATAGAGAAGAAATACATGTAATTCTAATCAATCAAGGACACGAAGCAGTGTACATTGAAGATGGAGAACGTATTGCCCAATTAGTATTTGGATGGGCTTGTGTGGCAGAATGGGAAGAAGTTGCAAGATTGAATGAAACTGACCGTAAAGGTGGATTTGGACATACTGGAGAAAAATAATATAATCAAGTTTTTATAAAAATGAGTAATATGGTACCGGCAGAGATTGAAGGATTAATTACAGCCACATCTAAACTAAAAAATGCATTAACATCAGTACAGGACGATTTAGCAAGTAAAGTTATTGGGAAGTGCTTTAAAATCAAAGGCATTACCAATGCTAGGATAGTTGCAGTTAATCCTGATTCAGGGAAAATTGTGTTTGAGACTATAGAATCTTCTTATGACCACAGAAGACATCTATGGTGCATAATAAGATATGAAGAAGCAAATTTATCCACCGTATGGGAATCTAAGGATTTATTTGTTCCTTCAAGTAGCCTAGAATACAACAGTAATCTGGCTGCTGCACTTAGACATGCTGGAACACGATGGGATATGAAATGTGTTCGTGACTTAAGAGGAGAATTTATGGAAACTCACCAATTAGATAATTACGTATGGGGTTAGAAGAAAAACTGAAACAGTATAGAGAAGTAGTTATAGAAGATGCCGAATATGAAGTGATAGAGGAATCTCCACTTCCTAAAACGATGTATGTAATATATACGTCAAAAAGCGGGCCCACAAAATGGACTCATAGTAAAGAGGCAGCTATAGATTATGTATCTAAAAACAAAAGCTCTAAATATAAGGCAGTTAAAGCTTTATAAAGAATGAATAATACATTAATAAGTAAAGACTCAAAAGGAAAAATTAGAGTAGTTGAGATTTCCTGTGAAGGAAGTGAACTCTCTGGTTTCACTATTAAAAGAAACACTTACCAATATCAAGGTAAGGTTACAGCACAGCCAGATATTACAATTACTAAAGGGAAGGTTAAAAGAACTGTTACACAACAAGCAGAACTTGAATATAACTCTCACCTTAAAAAGTATCAAGATAAAGGATATAAGTTAATCGAAGGGAGCATCAACGACTATACTAAAGCTCAACTTGATGAAATTCTTCCAGAGCATAAGACCGATGCTAATGGATGTAAGAAACATATGCTTGCTAAAGACTTTAATAAGGTTGCAACAAGTGTATATGATAAGGTCAAAGTGTGGTTAGCATCTCGTAAAATTGATGGAGTTCGTTGTTCTTTTTACTTCAAAGATGGAGAAGTTCGTTCTTCAAGCAGAGGTGGGGGAGATTATGACCCTGCTACTGCTCACATAAGAAATAATCCAGCTTTGGTAGAGTGGTTTAAGAATCATCCAGATGTATCTATTGACGGAGAACTATATTCTCATGGTAGACCACTTCAATGGATTTCTGGTACCGCAAGGTTAGAGCAAGACGACCCTAGAACTCTTGAATTAGAGTTTTGGATGTATGACATTATGGATGCAGAAGCTGACTTTACTCAAAGAAATGAGCAAATGCTTGAAATGGCAGAAGAGTTGAATATTACTTCTGATTTGTTTGCCCCTATTCTTACTAAGGATTTACAAATAAGACTTGTTCCTCAAGAAGAAGTTAGTGGTTGGACAAATATTAAAAAGTTACATGACAAGTATGTAGGTGAAGGTTTTGAAGGTGTTGTTATTCGTAATCCAAGTAAACTGTATGGTTTTGGTAAACGAACTAATGATATGATTAAAATCAAAGAATATCAGGATGCGGAATTTGAAATCACTGGTATTTCGGAGGGTCTTCGTGATGAAGATATGTGTTTTACTTGCATAACCGAAGATGGAATAGAATTTAAGGCTAAACCAATGGGAAGTAGGGAATTGAAACAAGAATATCGAGACAATCTAGATGATATTATCGGTAAAATGGCTACTGTTAAGTTCTTCTATTATTCAGAAGAAGGAACTCCTTTACAACCTGTATTAAAATGTATAAGAGACTATGAGTGAGCATTGGGTAGAGTTTAATAGGTACATTTGGAAAGGTTTTATTTATTCTGAACTCAAACTGAATCCAGAAGATTTTTTGGAATGTAAGGACGAGGGTGAATTAACGGACGCCATATATGATATAATCAGTATGGAAATAGACACTGGTGATGTGCGGATAGATGAATCAGAATCTGAACTTATAATGGAAGACTTCTTAAACGAATGGAAATCCCTAAAAGGTTTAAAATAGCAAATACCGAGTATGAGGTACAAGTTGTAGATAAGTCCGATGATGGAAATTACGGCTACCACAATGATATAAGGAGAAAAATAGTCGTAGCCAAAAGCATGGATGATGAAGGAAAAATAGTGCAATTAACTGAACAGCAAATAGAAAATACTTTCTGGCATGAGTTATTTCACTGCTTCCAGTTCTTCTACAACAATAAGCAAGATGAAGCATTAGCACAATCATTTGCAAACTTTATGTGTGAATACAGAGCCACACGAGCCTATGAGCTATAAGAAACAAATAGACATTGCATCCAAAGTAGGCGAATTACTAGTCGGAATGACTGGTAAGACGCTTAGTAAGGATGAACAAGACGATATGTTTAAAGACGTATTTGAACAAACTCTCAGACTAATGAGCCGTTTTACTAGTGATGTTATCGAAGCTATGTATGACAGCACAGAAAACTGGGATGAATTTTTAGAATTAATAAAAGAAAGATAAATATGGAAAATTTTGGATTTGGAGATGCAATCTCCTTTATGGAAAGTGGTCTTACAGTTTGTTTGACTATTGGTGATAAAACTCGTATGTATTACATGGAAGATGGAAAAATCATCTGTGGAATTAAAGGTTCACATGTGAATTATGTGGTAACTAAATTCTATACTGATGCCGTTTTGTCTAAGGAATGGAGTATATATGAACAGTAAGGATTTACAGAACGCAGCTCTCTTTATGGGTTATAGAAGAGTTGAAAATCGTTATTTAAAGCCTGTTGGAAACTCCTGTTTCGGAATTAATCCCGAGAACGGTAAAATTACCTGTTACTTTAAGGCAAACGGAGAGGTACATGTATGGAGTTCAGAAATACTTGAAGGAGACACTGTACAAGAATATGTCTCCGCAATAAAGTATTTTGAGGCCTATAAAATCCATCAAACTTATGAAGAAAGTAATTTTGAATTTGTAACACCAGAACAAGTAGTTGAATTATGAAATTAGTACAAAGTAAAAATGCCAATGTGAACTATTTGGCAAAGATTGTAAAAATCGAAAACTTCCACAAACACTCTGACCCAGAGGTAACTAAGTTAAAATGTTGCTGTATTGACGGCTTTAATATTATTACTGGTATTGACTCCGAACCGGGTTTATATGTGTACTTCCCGACAGCTTGTTGCATCAATCCCAAATTCCTTAGCTACGCTAATTTATATCGTCATGAGAACCTTAATGACGACCCGACGAAGAATGGAATGTTTGAGGACAATGGTCGCGTGAAGGCTATCAGATTGCGTGGTGAGCTGTCTGAGGGATTCATTATCCCTATTGTGGTTTTGCAGAATTGGGTAATGTCTACTGTAAATGTAGAACTTAATGTGGAAGAAGGAGTTGAATTTGATTCAGTTGAACACGATGGAAAACAATTTTGGGTTAATAAGAAGTATATCCCTAAAAATACTCGCACTCCGGGAGAGCCAGGCTCAGGCAATTCGGGTAAAGGAAAGCAGCCTAAGGGACTTGATAAAATCATCGAAAATCAGTTCAGATTCCACTATGATACCGTCCTTATCAAAAAGTGTCCGCATGTTTTACATCCCAACGACCTTATCAGCATAACTTCTAAAGTTCACGGAACTTCTGGAATATCTGCTTATGTATTGTGTAAGCAAGAACTAAACTGGAAACAGAAAATTGCTCGTTGGTTGACCGGAGAGGAGTTTGACAAGTACGACTATTTGTATTCTTCTCGTTCTGTAATCAAAAACCAGTATTACAACAGAAATGTTCAGGGAGGATTCTATGGAGTCGATGTATGGAAATATGCTGATGACATTGTTCGTCCGTGTCTGTCTAAAGGTATGACTGCATACTATGAAATCATTGGATTCTTGCCCAATGGTGGGTATATCCAAAAGAATTACGATTATGGCTTCCTTCCACCAGTCGGAGACGAGAAATATGAGTATGGAAAGCATTTCGGAGTTCAGATTTATCGTGTAACTATTACTAACGTAGACGGTAAAGTACATGAGTTCTCTGCTCGTGAAGTACAATTGTGGTGTAAAATGGTTGGACTTAATCCAGTAGAAGAGTTCTATTATGGATATGCGAAGGATTTATATCCTGACTTGGCTCCGTCTGACCATTGGAATGAGAATTTCTTGGCTAGATTAGCTAATGAGAAGAAGTTCTATATGGAATGTAATTCTCCAATTTGTGATAATAAAGTTCCTCATGAAGGAATTGTAATCAAGATTGAGAATATGAAATCGGAAGCCTTTAAGTTGAAGTGCTTTAAGTTCCTTGACGGAGAAGGTAAAGCTCTTGACAAAGGTGAGGTAGATATTGAATCAGAATCTTAAAAATTAAATAAAAATGACTGACAAAGAAGTAAAACAAATCGTAGATGAGAACATAAGTAAATTATTCTGGGCTTTACTGCCTAAAACTCCAGTTGCAGTAGGAGAGGGTTTCCTTGAATACAAAGTAAATGAATCTTGCGTAAAAATCATGTGGAGAAGAAAATACAAACATGACTGTGAAACTCTTCTTCCTAGAAACTTAACAGGCAAACCATTCGATAAAATCAAGGACTGCCTACACAGATTTGGTATGATGTCGTTTAATGACTACATATATGCTGGATTTCCAAACACAGATAAAAACCCAATTGTAGAGGGAATTACATTCGTTATTGAAACTAAAGATGGGATGTTTATAGTTCCAGAATTGTCAAGAACCGAAACTGTTAAAGCACAAGAGCTTATCGAAGAAGCATATCGTACTTATGCTGTACACAGTGTAATGGATTTGTATAAAGCCGTTAAATAATGTATTTATATACAAATGAATTTCATGGACATTATGCGGCAGGACTGATTGTAGTTGCTGCCCGTAATGCCTTTCGAGCTATGGAAATTATAAAGGAGTATCCTCATGGTCCAGAATATCCTGAATATAATCTAGAACAAATAGTAGGTGCTACTTATGAAGGTGAGGAAAAAGTAATTAAACAAGTAGTATATTATGAGTAAACTATACCATGCATTTATGGCGGATAGTGAAGGAGGTAGTAGTTATCTTAACTTAACCGTTGAAGATTTGTTTGACCTAATTTATTGCCCTGATATAAGACGTTATCCAGAAGTGCTAAATGGTAACATTTCTGATGGAGACCTTTTGGTTTGTTATAATAAAATTCAAGAAGAAACTTTCAAAGACTGGGACGAAGCCTATATATCGCATCCAGAAGTTTTCTATATTGAGAACGGAGAATTGCGAAGAGGTTGGCCTTCTGCTGAAGAGAAAATTGAATATATAAAACTTAAAATTAAAGAATGGAAAAGCGAAAACTAATATTGTGTAGAGGAATTCAAGCCTCTGGTAAATCAACTTGGGCAAAGGCATGGGCTAAAGAAGACCCAGAACATAGAGTCCGTTTCAATAATGATGATATTCGTAATATGCTTGGCGAATATTGGGTTCCGAACAGAGAAGGGCTAGTAACTGAACTCAAGCATTCTTTTGCTTGTGAAGCAACTAGAAAAGGATATGATATTGTTGTGGACAACATGAATCTCAATCCCAAAGAGGTAAAGTGGTGGGAAGACATCATTAAAGTTGCTAATTCCATTACAGAATTTGAATATGAATTGGAATTTAAGGATTTCTTTGTTTCAGTTGATGAATGTATTCGTCGTGATGCAATGCGTGAGCAGCCAATGGGAGCTAAGGTAATTAAAGACACTTGGAGAAGATACCGTGACTTTATTATCCAAGAGGATATTAAAAATATGTTAAGTAAAAGTGCCAAGCATGTAGACGGAGGTCACCCTGTTATATTAGTGGATATGGACGCCACCTTGTGTTTGAATACCACTGGCAGACCTTACTTTGGAGAAGGTGCAGCTGAAGGCATGTTGAATGATATTGCCATTGAAGGTACCTGTACGCTTGTTAGGCGCATGTATGAAAAGTGTAAAGTATTTATTGTTACTGGTAGAGAAGGCACTCCAGAAATTGTAGCAGCTACTAAAGAATGGTTGGCTAAGCATGATATTAAAGTTGATGAGCTGTTCTTCCGTCCAGTTAAAGACTACAGTCCCGGAGCTGAATGTAAGAAAAAAATCTACGAGGACAATATTAAGGGAAAATATAATGTTCAATTCGTTCTTGAAGACAATTGTAAATGTGTTGAGATGTGGAGAGAACAAGGTTTAACTTGTTTACAACCTAATGAGGGAAAATTCTAATGAAACTATTACAAAGACTTAAAAATTTATTTTTGCCAGAAGGACAAATCTCAGACGGATTTCATACCTTTGATGAGTTATATCACTACAGAATGCTGTACAATGCAGCATTCTTTAACAGCTTGGAAGGTAAATATGAGGTCCATAAATCTTACAGACATGCAGATGGTGAACTATGCTTTGGAGGAGGATGGTTTATTGTTATGGCTAACCTTCCTACTGGTCAAGTGAGCAATCATTATAGGGCTGAAGAATGGAATCTGTTCAATGTTCCTGAAAGATGGAAAGCTGATGAATGGGATGGCCATACTCCAGTTGAGGCAGCTAACAGATTATATAAGTTTTCTTTACATTATGACAAATGGCAATACTTGTGGGGCAATTAATTAAAATCCTTGAAAGATATGACCAAGACAGAGAAGTCATGATACATACTCTTGGAGGAGAGACTGTTGGAGTTAATGGATACTTCGTACAGAAAGACTTAGATGATAATGGATTTTATTTGACAGACTTAAATGTAATTCCGAATGACTGAAACAAATATTATAAATCACGGAGAATTGTTAACTCAATCTCTTAGAGATGTTAAAGCTAATTTCCTAGCTATCATGGAGACATTACCGGAGTGTTTTGTTGGTAAATGTCCTTTTGATATAGTTCTAGAAGTAATGGAACAGCTAGGATTCGAGGAGCTTGAACATGAAACAAACGGTTGGGAATTGGATTATTGGGCTACTTTTGTGAAAGGTAACTTGACATATTCAATAAGTGGCAGTCATTATTACGGTAATTGTGTAGTAGAAAAAGAATTATGACAGTAGATAACTTTGATTTAATTGAGGAGTTCTTAAAGTTTGAATCTGAAGATGATTTTTATTTCCTTCAAGTGATTCAGCGCAAAAAGGACGGAAATGAAACAGGAAGAGGTAATAATGGAGCAAGACTCATTAAAGCCTATTATATTCACAGTATCGAACATCTTGAGGAAAAGAAACAAAAAATAATCGAGCTGTGTCAAAATAACAATGCAAGAGCATACATTCATCTCAACAAGAGAAGCTATTTCAAAACAGCTTGTGGAGCACAAGAGAAACTTGCAAGGATGCTTATGGAAGGAAATACCTTCCAAGCTCCAAGAGTTTGGGACCATGTTTGTGGAGAATTACCTTCCCTTAGCGGAAAGAACCTACTGAGACTGGTAGATGTTGATGTATATGATAAATGGAAGCTGCATAGTATAGTAGACATTATTTCGAAGTGTAGAGGTAATGAGGAAGATAGAGTGAAGCTCGTTGTTCCTACTTTACATGGTTATCATCTTATCACATCTAAATTTGATGTAGAACAATGTCAACAAGAATTGGCACTTAACGGGTTTGATGCTCTTGATATCCACAGAGACAGTCCAACATTATTATACTACCATGAACCGAGAATTGTTAATTACTAAGATTAGTAACCTAGTTCCGTTCTTTGAAGCGGTAAGTTTATGTTTACCGTATCTTCCTCCGGAATTAGGAAGTCATTTAGGAACTATGTTGGGCTACGAAATAAGTGAGATGAAAGACATTTGTAACATTTTATCTGAAAAAGAGGATGTCAAACCTACCACTAGGAGCGGAAATGGACGAAAGCGCTCCATACAACATAAACGAGAAAGTGTTTAAGTTTTCTGTAGAGATTACAGGAGACTTTTTCTATGAGTATTTTGGAACATTGGATAAAGATGAATTTGAAATCGCAGAGTTGTTGAAGCAGAGATTTGCAGATGATTTAGCATTAAGAGGAGATATAGACATAACCAAACTTGATGTATACGTCGATTAATGATTTATCTTGTTACTGAACAACAAAGATTCTTTAAGTCCGATGCATATGAAATCATGTCTAAAGAAGAAGCATTAAAGCGCATCCTTGAACATACATGGATTGAATATGATAGTGAAACTGAAGGATTAGACCCTTATACAAAAGCCTTATTGTGTATTCAATTTGGCTTAGGTGAGGACCAAATAATAGTAGATACCACAACAATTGATGTTAATTATTTTAGACCAGTGTTTGAGAATCCTGATATTACATTACTAGGATGGAATCTTTCATTTGATTTAAAATTTTTATATCATCATAGAATAGTCCCTGTAAATGTATGGGACGGAATGATAGCTGAGAAGCTATTGTATTTGGGATATCCAGCCCAATTTCATAGTCTGTCTTTACAATCCGCAGCACATCATTATTTAGGCTTGGATTTGGATAAGAGTATTCGAGGTAAAATTGTTAATACTGGATTAACAGAAGATGTCATAGTTTATGCTGCACATGATGTTATTTATCTTACTAAGATTAAAGAGAAGCAAACAGTTGAGTTGGTAAAGAAAGACCTTCTTAAAGCTGTTGACTTCGAGAATCATTTTGTTCCTGTTATTGCCTATATTGAATATTGCGGTGCTAAGATTGATGTAGAAAAATGGAGAGCTAAGATGAAGGACGATATTAGGCAAATGAAAGACGCAGAAGCAAGCATCAATAAATGGGTGGAAGATTTTTATGAAGAACATAAAATGGTTCATCCAGACCCACAGCTTAAGAATCGTCCATTTGTAAAGACGAGTATTATGACTACACTTAGAAAGGAAATGAAAGACTTGATGAAGATTCCTCCTACTGCATTTGGGGTAAAGAGGAAAGTCGTTGATGAAGGAATAGAATATTCATTTGGAATACCTTTCGATTATGTAGAAATGAATCTACAAGGAGATTTATTCTCTGGATTTGATAACGCATATAGGTGTAATATAAACTGGAATAGTAGTAAACAAGTTGTTCCATTATTTGAATTGCTCGGAATAAATTGTACAACAGTAGACAAGAAAACTAAACAGAAAACTAAATCTGCTGGAATTGATATTATTGAGCCACAGAAAGCTAAATGTTCTATCATTGAACCTTATATAGAGTTTAAGAAAACAGGGCAGTTAGTGAAGGCTTTTGGAGAAAAATTCTTAAAGCTTATAAATCCAGTAAGCGGACGTATCCATGCCGATTTTTATCAGCTTGGAACGGATACGGGACGATTAAGTTCAAGTAACCCGAATCTTCAGAATCTTCCACATACTGCAATTACTAGAGCCTGTTTCGTTTCAGAGCCTGGAAATAAATGGATATCTGTAGATTATAGTGGCCAAGAATCCTTCTTAATGGCATCTGTTGCTAACGATAAAGCTATGCTTGATGAACTTATTAATGGTTCTAAAGACATGCATTCCCTGACAGCCAAGATGGTATTTAAGGACAAAATTCCTCAAGATATGCCTACTGAAAAAGTAAAAAAACAATTCCCAGAACTTAGACAAGAAGCAAAAGGATATGAGTTCTGCTTTAATTATGCAGGTAATGCTTCTACTTTAGTAAGAAACTATGGTATTCCGAAAAAGAGAGCTCAAGAAATTGAGGATAACTATATGAATGGTTTCGCTGGATTGAAGGCTTATCAAGAACGTCAAAAGTCATTTGTTGTACAGCATGGATATATTCTATTAAGTCCTGTGACAGGACATAAAGCATTTATTTATGATTGGGATAATCTGAATAGGATAAATGATGATTTAGGAACAGTAGATGGGCAGTATGCTATGCAAACTCGTGATGAAAGTAATCCATTGTTCCAAGAAGCAGACTTCTTAAGAAGAAGATTATCTGATTCTATGAAGCAATCGGTGAATTATCCGATTCAGGGAGCAGGGGCACTGTGCTTCAAGCTAGCTTCTATAAAGCTATTCAATTGGTTAAAGGAAAACAATTTACTTTTTAAAGTTAAGTATTGTATTCCTGTGCATGATGAAATCAATCTTGAAGCTCCCGAAGAGATAGCAGAAGAAGTAGCTAAGATACTAGTTCAATGTATGGAATCTGGAGGTAAGCCATTTTGTACAAGAGCGCCATTAACAGCAGATATATCAATTGGAGACCATTGGATTCATTAATATGTTAAGCTACGAGCAATTTTATAATTGGTATAATAATAGTTATAGTAACGAGATACTTTATAGAGTATACAGAGGAGGATTTTTAATAGGGATGGGATTCTATGATGGGGTTGTAATGAAAACTCTCGAAAGCAGTATCTGCATCCTGAAAAATGTAACTTTTATAAAGAAGCAATGCCGTGCTTCTAGTTTTAGATTTAGCTGTAATGATAGAATTGATGAAACCTACACATTAGCTCCAGTTGATACAACAGACATAGGGTTAATCTCTTCTGCAATTCAATTGGTTTCTAATACATTAGGACATGACGAAGGTTACAATAAAGAATATGGATTAGAGATGATAAACAATTATGCAAGAGTCCTTGAAGAATTGTCAGTAAAAGAGATTATGTTACGTAGTCCATTATTCGCGAAAGCAAAATGAAATTAATAAAACCAAGTTTTGAAATAATAGAACAAAAACCAAGAGATATAGTTATTCCAGCAGATATGGAAATTGGCCCTCGAATGTGGAAAGATGAGCTTATAAACTCTGTATATAGACAAATAGAGATAGCTGGAAGAACTTGTTACAAATCGGAGGATAAAATAACAGAAACTTCTGCGAAGGAGTTTGTGGATAGAATGGTTAAGTCAGGACACGGTGCTATGTTAGAGCATGGTACTGTGTATCTTAAAGTTCCTAATAGTGTAGTAGATGAGGGATTCCAGTTTGGAACTAACTGGAGTACTTTATGCCTTAATCCCTATACAAGATATATTAGTGATGGAGATTATTACTACTATACTACTAACTATAGGGTAATAATAGAGCATGACCTACAAGGAGTTCTTGAATATCTGTGTGAACCTACAGAATATCACGAGAAGAGAATCACTGTTAAGTTTGTATGCGATAGAGGCGTATCCCATGAATTTGTACGCCACCGTGTATTTAGCTTTGCCCAAGAAAGTACCAGATATTGTAACTACTCTAAGGATAAGTTTGGTAAGGAATTAAATTGTATAATACCGTGCTGGTATAAGAATATGTTCGAGGGTAATTCATATAATATAGAACTATGTCATACTTATGATTTAACTATATCTGAAGGATTGTCTCGAACTGAAGCTGCATGGATACAAGCTATGTGTGAGGCAGAAAGTACATATTTCGGATTGTTGACAGAGGGCGAGCCTGCTCAACAAGCTAGAAATGTACTACCTTTAGCATTAAAGACAGAATTAATAATGACTGGCACTGTTGAACAATGGAAAGGCTTCTTTAAGTTAAGAGATGCAGGAAGTGCGCACCCACAGGCTTATGAGTTGGCACATCCTTTACACGAAGAATTTATTAAAAGAGGATGGATAAAATAACATTTAAATGGAGTGAGAAAAGCATTGGTAGAACCATACGGATTACTAATGCTTTTAACAAGTGTTCCTTATTTGAAGATTATAACACAGATTATTAATTCTGAGTTTTAACAAATGAAAAGAGACCAAATAATGAGAGAGATTGCTCTCTATAAGGAAAAATTAATATCACTAAAAGAACAACTTAAAAATTGTGTTGATAATAGTGAGTCCGAGTATGTAGGAAAGTTTTTCATACAGAACAGATACGAATCAGGGCTGCGATTTATGTATGTTCTTGACGAAGATTGTGATGAAGATAGACTTGATTTCTATGGTTGCGGCGCAGAGTGGGACTACCAATGCAAAAATTTGCAATTCTATAATCGAGAGTTTCCTAATTGGTTTACTGATGTAGCTTACGGGGAGCTTAAAGAGATTGCCGAAGAAGAATGGATAGCCCAATTATCTGAACTTGTAGTGTGTGTTTTAAAAGAAAGTATATTATAATTTATATCTTATAAAAAATGGAAGACTTAACAGTAACTCCGTATGACATCGACACAACTTTAGGTGTTGAAGAAGTAGATGAAAAGAAGGATAAAAAGGAAAACAACGGTGCGGAATTTATGCAAGAAATGTTTCAGAATGAAGAGTTCAGAAATATGTGGATAAAGATGCACACTCCCTGGAAAAGTAAAATTAGAACAGGAACTCATGGTCACAAGACCGGAAGAAATGAAATCTGTCCTTACTGTACGTCAGGAAAGAAATTTAAAAAGTGCGAATGTTATGAAAGGTACAAAACCGACCCATTTATTACGGGCGGAAGTCAAGCAAATATTTGAGGTTTGGCTAACTAACGAACAAGCTAAAGAATTGATGGCTCCAGAGGGATATGTCAAAATATCCACGGAGTCTAAATTGTTTGAGAATCTGGTGTCTATGGATATTCCCTCTGTAAAGTTGGATGGACAAGAACTGCCAGATTCTTGTTATTTAAAAATCGACAATAAGAAAATACATGGCAAATCTGACAAATAAATTTGACTGTAATAAGGTATTTTTCACTTCTGATTGTCACTTTGACCACGCAAATATAATTAAGTATTGTAGTCGTCCGTTTGAGTCTGCTGACGAAATGAATCGACAACTCATACTAAATTGGAATAAGGTAGTCCAGTGGGACGATACAGTCTTCATATTGGGAGATTTTTGCTTTGGTCAAAAGACACGTTGGGAGAAAATTTTACCTCAACTAAACGGCTATAAATACCTCGTATTAGGTAATCATGATAAGCTGAAATACATCCCAGAAAATGGGTTCGAAGCTGTTGAAAGACAGATGATGATTACTATAACAGGTGATGAAGAATGTAATAACCAACAACTCTTTATGAGTCACTATCCTATGATTACATGGGATGGCTCTCATAGAGGAAGTTGGCAATTGTATGGACATATTCATACTGAAAAAGGAAAGAAAACTCCTTTTGAAGATAAATTAGTCCCAAATCAATATGATGTTGGTGTAGATAATAATGATTACACACCAGTATCTTGGCAGCAATTAAAGGAAATAATCACTAAAAGAAATTTAAGAGGTTAAAAATGGAATATAAGATTTTTGAATCTTCTGACACTAATGTCAAGAAGTTTGTATTTGAATGGGGAGCTAGTGCAGTAACGAAAAAAGGAATTGCAGAAGCAGTCCTCTATCGTTATGGAGAATACGCGAAGAGAACAGTAATTTGCTGTTCTGTACAGTCTGGATGTCCGGTTGGCTGTACATTCTGTGGAACAGGAAAGTTCTTTGTAAGGAATCTTGATTGGCATGAAATAGTAGAACAAGTAACTACTGTTTTAAGTACTATTGATTGTGATACTAAAGACATTGAAAAGTTCCAAATTATGTTCATGAGTATGGGAGAGCCATTTCTAAATTATACCAATTTGGAGTTTGCAATTGAAGCATTACATGATAAATATCCTAATGCTCAATTGTTAGTGTCAACATCTGCTCCGTCTACATTGTATCATGCTATGTCAGAGTTTATTGAACTCTCCAAGAGAATACCTCAAGTTGGATTGCAGTTTTCTGTACATGAATCAACTGATGAAGCTAGAGCAAAATTAATTCCGACTAAGACTTGTACTCTCCGCCAGATTGCTGCTGCGGGAGAATTTTGGGCAGCGAACACAGGAAGAAAACCATTCTTCAATTACTGTGTACATGAAGGAAATGATACAGAAGAAGACGCAAGGAGACTGTACAAACTCTTTCGAACCGATGTTTGGGAAACTACTCTTTCTGTAATTTGTGAAAAGGATGAAACTGTAAAGAATTCTATTGATAGACAAATTCGTCTTATTAGAGACTTTAACAGAAGACTCTGCGAACTAGGTTTCTCCACAAGAGTATTCAATCCTGCTGGTCAGGATGATATTGGTGGAGGATGTGGACAATTGTGGTACTTCCAAGACTGGTTAAAACATGAAGGTATTAATAAGTCTTGAGAGAGCATCACCACAAACAGATATAGTACGTAATCTAACACCATTAGAATTTAGAGATTTGCTTAGTAAACCTGCATGGGTTCCAGTAAATTATCTGGGTTGGCGTTGGGTAGGTAGTACCGTATATTACAAGATAATATCATATAATGATTAAACAATAAAATCATGGCTTTAAAAAAGAAATATCAAACAATAGAGGAATTATTGGTTTATCCAAGTCTCGAACCAACCATTGAAGTAATTCCAGACGATGGTGCTCATCGTTACCGTGCCCAAATGTGTGCTGGCTTTGTTAATGGCAAAACCAAGTATATGGATGAACCTATAAAATTTGAAATTGAAATATGAGAAAAACATATGCAGTAACCGATAAAAGCGGTAAGCAATGGCTTATTGATACGTGTGGTTATCCCAAACGTGGAGAAGGAGAAAAAGAATGGGTAGAGGATGACGATGTTATATCATTCGATTTTGTTCCAGACTTGATGCCAATATATAAAGAGATGTTTTATTTCTATGCTGGAAATCAGACATGGGAAGACGAGCCAGTGGAAATACCACCCATGAGTACATTTATAAAAGACTTGTATTCAAGGAAAGATGAAAATGGAAATCAGTTCAAATACTTTATATTTAAAATAGAGGATTTGGCAGACGCTATGGGAGAGAACATTGAAGTATTCTTTGAAATTGCCGATATGTATAACCAATATAGAGCCAATCATAAAGGTAAAGCTCCAAGTAAATATTGGATAATTAACAGAGACGAGGTTCCAGAGATAAAGTCGTTTGAAGAATTTAAAAAGAAAGTAACAGAATGAGACTTTGGATAACAAAAGACGAAGAAGGACTGTGTTTGTGGAGAACAAAACCAGCCCTTAATGAAGACGGAGTTTGGTGGGAAGACGATGAAGAATATGAAGAAATTAATTCTTACATCTACTACTCCCTTACTGACTGTGCAGACCTCCCAAAAGAAGGAGAAATCATAGAAATAGATGTTACTCTTGTTCTTCCTTCCCAACAATTAGAGAGTAAGAAATACATAAAAACTAGGAAACATAAATGAAATTTGGCGCATTATCAGACTTACATGGGATTCTTCCAGAAATAAAAGAAGAGTGTGATATTTACTTAATCTGTGGGGATATTACCCCACTAAAGATGCAAAGAAATATCCCACAAAGCAAGAAATGGCTCAGTCATGAATTTGCTCAATGGGTAAAAGATTTACCTTGTGAAAAAGTATTTATGGTAGGCGGAAATCATGACTTCGCATTAGCGTCTATATATCAGAATACTCTTTCCAAAAATTCCCTTCTTTATACTCCCACTGATGGGAAGTTAGTAATGCTCGATAATGAGTCATATACTTACATTGATTATAAAGATGGAACTGAATACACAATTTGGGGAACTCCATATTGCAAGATATTTGGAAATTGGGCATATATGTATGAGGAGAAAACTCTTATAGAAGCGTACTCCACAATGCCCGAACATTGTGATATAGTAATCTCACACGATGCTCCTAAGCTGTGTGGATTAGGTATTATTCATCAGTCGTGGACTAGAGAGGATGCAGGTAATCCTTGGTTGGCTGATGAAATTATAAGAAAACATCCAAAATATACTTTCTGTGGACACATTCATTCAGGAGAACACAGATTGATGACTTTAGATGATATGAAAATGGCAAATGTGTCTTTAGTAGACGAGAGATACATTCAATCGTTTGAACCTTTAATAATTGAATTATGAGTAATAGTAACAGTAGTGGAGGAATTGGCATAGGTGGAGTTCTTCTTATAGTATTTATTGTTCTTAAGCTATGTGGTGTCATAGCTTGGTCTTGGTGGTGGGTCTTAAGCCCATTATGGATTCCGATAGCCTTATGGTTGGCTATTGTTGCAATTGCAGGAATATTTAGTAGCTGGAGTCGATGAGTAAAATACTTATAGTAGTTGATATGCAGAATGATTTCTGCTTAGAGAGTGGCTCTTTATATGTAAAAGGGGCTACTCCCGCTCTATGGAATATAGAAGAATTAATGTATAAAGAGCATTTTGATAGAGTGTGGTTTACTGTGGACTGGCACGCTTTCTTTCATCCCTCTTTTAAAGAAAATGGAGGAGAGTGGCCAGTTCATTGTGTCCAATATTCCCAAGGTGCGGCAATTAATGATTTACTTCTTACAGCTTGTAGAAATAATAATCTCCGATACGATGTAATTGAGAAAGGACTGTTTAAAGAGGAATATGGGGCTTTTCCAGACCTTAAACGTGACCCAAACAGGAAAAGCCATTATACTTATTCGCTTGATGATATTTACGATAGTAGAGCTGACATATACCTTTCGAATGAATCAGAAATTGTAATTTGTGGAGTTGCAGGAGATTATTGTGTACTTAACACAATTAAGAACTTGCAACCTATTTGGGATAGACTTTCAGTATATCTCCCAGGAATTGCATCTATTGATGGTGGAACAGCACTCCAAGAATTTATAAAAGAAAATAAGTTAAACATTTATCAACCAATAGAGAAATGATAATTAAATCAATTTTAGATACAGATTTATACAAGTTTACAACTTCTTATGCTTACATGAAGTTGTTTCCACAAGCGGTAGGAACTTTTGAGTTTAAAGACCGTGATAATACTGAATACACAGAAGAGTTTGTTGAGCAACTTCGTATTGAGTTATATAACCTTGCTCAAGTAAGACTTACAAGTGATGAATTTGAGTTTATGAACTCTATTCGATTCATCCCAAGACATTACTGGGAATGGTTGTCTCAATTCACATTTAACCCAAGTAAAGTACAAATCTTCTTGGATGAAGAAAAGCATCTTCACATTATAGCAAAGGATTATCTTTATAAAGTTTCTCTTTATGAGGTGCCTATCCTTGCAATGGTTTCAGAGTTAAGAAATAGAATGTTGGGCTATAAAGTCAATATTCCTGTAATGCTTAATAAACTGGAAAGTAAAATTAAGCGTTCCAATCAATCAGGAATTTACTTTTCCGAATTTGGAACTCGCAGAAGATTCTCTTATAATATACAAGAAGAAGTTATTAAGTACATTAAAGAAAAATCAATCTATTGTACCGGAACTTCCAACTGCTACTTTGCGATGAAGTATGACATGAAACCAATGGGAACACATCCACATGAATGGTTTATGTTCCATGGCGCTATGTATGGTTACAAACAAGCTAATTATATGGCTCTTGAGAATTGGGTAAATGTTTATGACGGAGACTTGGGAATAGCTCTTACCGATACTTACACATCGAATGTATTCATCAAGAACTTCTCACGTAAACAAGCTAAGTTGTTTGACGGAGTACGATGTGATTCTGGAGACGAGTATGAATTTGTAAATAAAATGATTGCTCGCTATAAAGAATTGGGCATAGACCCAACTACGAAAACCATTATCTTTAGTAATGCTTTGGATTTTGAAAAGGCTGAAGATATTGCTCTCTATTGTATGACTAGAATTAGAGCATCGTTCGGTATAGGTACAAACCTTACCAATGACACTGGATTTAAACCCTCTAACATTGTTATGAAACTTACATCTTGTCAGATGAACTCTAATCAGCCGGTATATGACTGTGTAAAACTATCTGATGATGAAGGCAAACATACGGGACGTGCAATGGAAGTTAACTCTTGTTTAGCAGAACTTGGACTATGAAATTTGAATATTTAGAAAAAACAGACATTACCTGCGAAGAGCTTAATCGACTGGGCGATGACGGTTGGGAATTAGTCGCAACTATAATTAAGTTCTTATCAGGAGGCAGAGTTTCCAGTCGGGTAATAGTTTATTATCTTAAACGAGTAAAACAATGAAAGAATTAAATTATGAAAAGGTATTTAATACCTTAGTAGAAGAAACAGCAAATTATGTTACTTCTAATGGTTTGAAAGCAATGGTATTAGGCATCAGTGGAGGAATTGACTCCACTGTTGTTGCTGCCATATGCCATGAGGTTAGTAAGAAGACTGGTATTCCTCTTATAGGAAGAAGTCTTCCTATTAAGAATAAAAGTGATGAGTTCGCTACTTCTGTACATGTAGGAGAAGCCTTCTGTAATGAATTTAGTGTTTACAGACTTGAACGTTCCTATCGTGCAGCTTTGTTTGATGCCTGTGCTGATGCAGGTGATGTCAATATGGCTAATTCTTACTATCTCGATGAACTAGAAGAAATGCCTAGTAGAACTCCTATTGCTAATGGTAATCTTCAAGCTAGGTGCAGAATGATGTATCTATATGATATAGCTAGTCGCCATAAAGGATTAGTAATGAGTACAGATAATCAAACTGAATATCAGCTTGGATTCTGGACTATTCATGGTGATGTAGGCGACTTTGACCCAATTCAAGACCTGTGGAAGACTGAGGTTTATAGGTTAGCCAGATGGATTTGCGATTACTACACAATGATGAGCGATGGTGAAGATGTGGATAAAATCCAAGCTATTAGAGAGTCTGTAGCTCTTACTCCTACTGACGGTCTCGGCATTAGTAATAGTGACTTGGAGCAGATAGGTGCTAGGACCTATTATGACGTTGATAGAGTATTACAAACTCTTATTTGTAAAGCTTCTCCAGAGAATGATAAACTTCAAGATTCTTTAGAACAAGAACTTGGAAGAGAAGTCGTTCATAAGATTATCAAACGTCATACAGCATCAGAGTTTAAACGTAAGAAAGCTCCAATTTATATAACACGAGAAAAATATGAAAACGATTGACGAAATATATGAGCAGTTATTAGTTGCTCTAAAAGAAGCCAACTATCTTGTATCTGACTATGATTATACATGGGAAGATTCTTTCTATATGATAGTTGAGAAAATGGACGATGATTCTCAGGCATTTAGATTGACTGTTAGACTTGAGGAAGAGACAGTCCATGCCACTCTTGACTTGGTGGAAGTATATGTTCAAGAAAGATACTATAATGCTGACGACGATTATCTTCCTGATGATTTCGAGGATGAAATGAAGTTCGAGGTAGATGACCCCGAACTTATTAAAAATCTTGTCGATTTCGTGGGAAATATAGGGTTCTGTGGTGTATCTGATTTGGTTAATGATTTACTCAATGAAATAGAGGAGTTGACCGAACGATACAGTGTAGAAGCTATTAGTTTTTTATCAAAAGAATTGGACTCTCGTGGATATTTCGTAGACTAAAAAAATTAAAATATATAAAAATGAAAGTAGGATTTTTATTAGGAACATTTGACCCAATCCATATGGGTCATTTGTACATGATTACATCAGCACTAAATGATAACTTGGTTGACGAAGTAGTGGTGGTTCCAACTATGCAGAATGTGTGGAAAGACCGCGAAGCAACTGAATTTCAACACCGGTGTTTTATGACACAACTGGCTATTGATGAAATTGATAATTGCACAATATCTAGTATTGACTATTACACTCCAGAACCTCACTATTCCTATCAAACCCTACAACTTTTGAAGGAATATTATCCAAACGAAGAACTTTATCTGATTGTAGGTGCAGACATTGTAGATGATATTGCAAATTGGAAGGAAGGAGAATGGATATTAGAAAACTTTAAGCTGATTGCAGTAAATAGAGCCAACAGTTCATTCAAGGCGAAGGTGGATGGGTATATTAGTTGTACTTTTGACGTAAGCTCTACTATGATTAGGTATTTGGTTAGGGACAAGAAACAAATTTACCCTCTTGTACCTAAAGCTATTAGCCAATACATTCACCGATTTAATCTTTATAAAGATGAATAAAGCATATGTATCATATAGTATGCAATATGCCAACTTAGTTCCAGAAGTAGAAATATTTCTGGACTCTCTTGGTTATGAGCCAAACCACTGGAAAATGGGAACTAAATATGAGAGTTCTTTATTAACTGGTTCTGATATTGCAGTGTTTATTATAAATGATTTCAATTGGGGAATCAAAGTCGAAGACATGACTAGAGGAACCAAGAAAGAACTTGAAACCTGTCATAAGAAAGACATTCCAATATATATTGCATATAAAAGGAAAACTGATAAAGTATTATCTATCTATAAATCAGAGTATGATGGAAAGACTTTGGTAGGGATTGCAGGCACTTCATTAATGCCTTACAATGACCTAAAGTATAATCCATTGGAAGAACTCGAAGAAACATCTAAAACAAAAAGAAGACATAAATGAGAAATTGGAGTTATACAATTGAAGAAGGAGAACATGCTGGCAAGACCTTATGGTCTGGTCGATATTGTGCAGTTGCTGCATTCGCATTTTGTAAAATCAAGGGCGAATGGTGTGTCTTGGCTAACCAAAGAGGAGAAGGAACTCCCGATTTCCAAGGTTACTGGAATTGTCCATGTGGTTTCTTGGATATGGAGAAAGCAGAAGAAGCTTGTTCTCGTGAAGCATTTGAGGAAACTGGAGTCAAAATTGACCCATCTAAGTGGGCTTTATTTGGAGTTGAAACAGATCCAGAACACTGTAATAATGGCAATGTAACATTACGTTATATGACCATTCTTAAATACGGAAAAGATAATGTATCTACTTCTATGGAAGCTGTATTGAATGGAGATGGTGAGAAAAATGAAGTAAAAACTATCCAATGGGTTCCTATAAGAGATATTTCAAAATACAAATGGGCATTTAACCATGAAGATAGAATACTTGAAGCAATTTCTTGGTATAATATTAACGTCTTTGAAAAAGACTTAGACGCACAAATAGTTCCATGATATATTTTATTAGCGGACATAGAGACATTACAGAAGAAGAATTTAAGAAGTACTACATTCCAGCTATTTACTCTGCCTACCACAATCAAGACTTTGAAGGATTTGTGGTAGGTGATTATGAAGGAGTAGATAAAATGGCTATGGACTTTATAACAGAGAACCTTCCATGTGGTTTAACAATATATCACATGTCTGAAAATCCCAGAAATACTCCTAAAGATGAATCAATGGTGAGTTATATGGGATATTATAAAACTGACGAAGACAGAGATGCAGCAATGACCAGAGTGTCAGATGTTGATATTGCTTATGTCAGAGAAGGTCGTTGGAATAGTGGTACTGCCCAAAATATCAAAAGAAGACATACTATAAAGAAAAATGGATAAAGAAGATTTACGAAAGCGGATAGCCCTATTATTCGCACTTGGAGCTATTGCACTAGGAGGTATAACCTTAGTAGTATTATTTTTAGTGTTTGCATATTCACTTAATATGTGGTTTGGAATATGTATTTCTGCCATATTATTAATGGGTATTGGAGGTGTAACTTTAAACATATTAGAAGAAAATGAGAGAGGATATTGATGAATTGATTAAAGAATCAATGAAAGCAAAAACAAGAACTCGTACTGAAGTTCTTAGGGCAATTAAAACTGCGTTTCTGGTTCATGAAACACAGAAGAATGCAAAACCTCTTGATAAGGCAACGGAGATTGCCATTATTAAGAAGTTGAGAGACCAACGCATTGATAATGCAGAACAGTATCGTATGGCAGGAAGACAAGACTTATATGATATAGAGATGCAGGAATCTCTTATCTTAAACGAATTTTTGCCTAAAGTCCCAGGCGAGAAAGCACTTGCTCTAGGATTAGCAGAAGTCTGCGCATTACAAGGATGCGAAGACGGACCCAAAATCCCTAAGAGCAAGATGGGAGTTATCATCAAAGAACTCAAAGCTATGTTCCCTGCCGCAGACGGTAAACAGATTGCTGATTTAGTAAAATCGTATGTTGTATGATGAATAATCTTGAGACATCAGACCCGATACTCTTTGCAATTTCATGTGAAATTCATAGACTTATTCTTAAGTCTGACAGTGACGGTTTCTTAGGGTTTTCTGATGAAATATCCGACAAAAAAGAACTTGTCGAGCAATATAACAAAATTAGGGAAAAGATGCCGTATCTAGACCCCACCTTTGTTTTAAACGAATTAAGGAGCTACATGAAATGATAATCGGAATAACGGGAAAAGCCCAATCGGGAAAGGATACTGCATGTAGAATTGTTCAGTTAATAAATACTGTTGACTATGATTGTGCGTGCTCGGAAGGAGAAGGAGAAAAATATATTCTAGATAACGTAGACAATATACTGCCTATAACTTGTATGTGGGAAAAACATGCCTTTGCAGATAAACTAAAGGAATGTGCTTCTATCATATTAGGAGTTCCAAGATTTATGTTTGAATCTGGAGAATTTAAAGAATCGTTTACATCGTTACCTTTATCAAATAAAGAAGGAGAACCTATGACCAACAGAGAATTCTTACAATATTTTGGAACGGAAGTTGGAAGAAGTATTGATAAGGATTTATGGATAAAAGCGTTAATGTATAGCTACGGTCGGGATAAAGAAAGTCACTGGATTGTTCCAGATGTCAGATTTCCAAATGAAGCGGATGCTATACGAAATGCTGGTGGAGTTCTATGGAAAATAGAACGAGATGGCAGTGGAGCAGGAAATCACATAAGTGAAAAACTTATTGATGATATAATGGTCGATATAATAATTGAAAACAACTTGGATATGAAGTATTACATTAAAGCTATAACATTAGCTTATAATGATACTATGAACATGTTAAAACGATAAAATTTAAGGGCGTCAGTCAGGCATATACGAAAGTATATACTTGATTGGCGCCCTTATTTTTTTTTCATTTACTCGTTAGCGTTAGGTGCTTTAAAGTTATCTATAACAGTTGGTTTAAGAGGTCTGAATGCTCCAGTATTATCAGTAAAGAATCTTAATACATGCATATCACCGGATGCTACTTTAACTCCATCTTCAAACAGCCCACTGTAAAATTGATACATAGGCATCTTGAAGTCTACGGCTCCATTAAAGATTGCAAACATATTAAATTCTCCGCCTACATTTCTTGCTATTCTTGCAATAGCTTGTTCGGTATTTGACATAGCTTTTGCATCTTTGTCTCCGAACAGTAAAGCAAGCATTAGATAAATAATTCCTATAATAGCCCCATCTTCTAAAGCTAATAGGAGATTTCTTCTTTTTACAGGGTCTCTCCACGCATCCTTCATTCTCTCTGGCTTAGTAAAGTTAAACAAGTCTCTAAGTGACCATGCGATTCCTTCCATAATTTTACCTTGCCAATCTACAATTGGGTTTCCTGTATTTTCTGTAGTTTTAACTTTAATAGTATTGCCCTCATTATCTTGAACAGTATCCCAATAAAGCTTATTTCCTGCATCATCAGTTACCTGAACCCAATGACCTTGGTCGTAAGTGCCTCTTTTTAGGAAGTATTGGTTTTTCTTTGCTGACAAGAAAGTCTGGAATTGGTGAAGGAATATAAACATTCCTTTCTTTAGATATAAAGACTTAGTATCGTGGTCCATATATCCAAATATACCATCAGATTCTTGTTTAATCATATTAGCTTCCAAAGTAGTATATGCTTGAGGAAGAGCTTCTTTATAAACTCCTCTTGAATCCTTTTCTCTTGATAGGAATCTTGAAGTTCCGTCAGCATTCGGAACTTTATAATTTTCTTCAAAGAAAGTTTCCATCATAGCGTTATATAAAGACCTTTGATATTGCCAGTCAGATGAATTAGTGTCAGCATTTGGATTTGCAAGAAGACTAAATCTCTTATCTTTCTTCCAATTGTAAGTTACTTCTCCGTTCTTATATTCATGTGCATCATAACAACCATGTTTCTTCATATAGCCAATAAGGATTGTCATTCTTGATAAGAAGTCGGGAGCTCTATTAGCCCAGAACATTCTGTCATTAAATCTGAATCCATCAGTCTTTTCGTAGTTCATTCTATCAACTAATGCATTCATATCCACGTTAGCCATTCTATATTGCCAGTTTAAGTGCTCTAAGATAGTAATTGTGCTTATCTGTCTTACAGAATCAACCCAAACAGTAGTATAAGCGGAAGTCATATCCTTTAATCCTATCTTGTCTTTATCAAGTAAACTGTTAGCTACTGCTCTTTCATAAAGATTAAAGAATCCAGTAATAGTTTCTTTAGCTCCTGATAAGTAGTTAAAACCAAGAATAAATTTGGTAGATACTGACTTTAACATTCCTAAAGTTCTGAATGTTCCCCTACTTTCTTTATCAATTAAAGATTCATCAAACACAGCTGACTTAATATAATCATTCAAGAAGTCGATAGTTGCTTGGGCATCTTTATTAGAAAGTCTCTGTGTAAATTGAAGAGAAATGATTGCTGCATTAATGGCAGGAAGGACTGTATCCATTTCTTTTTTTCTAATATCAGAGAATACATACATATCCTTAATATGCTCAAGGTTAGTTTCGTATGTTTGCTCCGGTTTACCATTAGTATCGGAAAGAAGTCTTTCTCTTCCCCCTACTGAATTAGAAATATCAAACACGTTATACATTTCTACAAGGTTCTTTAAAGCATCAGTAGATAAGTATTCTTCTTGAGCTGTTGTGGTCATTCTTGGGTTTACCATTTCTAAAGAGCCATCTTCTTTATAAGTAACTAGAGGATTCTTACCATTAGTTATTTTAGAGAATGAGGAACCTCTTAATAAAGGTATTTCAAAGTATCTTTCTCCAACTTCTGCTCTATCCTGTCCTGGATATCTTCTATTATTTAAATCCTCTAGCCAATATTTTAAATAGTTTCTTTCTGCTGGATTTAAATCAGTAGACATATCATACGGATTCTTAACCATAAACTTTCTCTTTCCAGAATCAGATTGGTCAAGTAATCTTTTAAAACGAATTGTTGAATCATTGATAATGGTCTTCCCTACGAAACCTTGTCCAGATTCCTGATAGAACTTATTGGTTATAGCCCTATCTTTGTTCTTATAATTACCATATAAATTAGTGATATTTCTGTTGGTTTCTGCCAATCTATGAGCAACTGATTTTACAATTGGGATTGTATCAATAGTATTTAAGTAAGTACCATTAAATAATTCTCCCCTTTTCCACTGCTCTGCCAGATTACCAAAGTTCTTTGCCCAAAGTTCTTCATTATAGATATCAATGGTAGTGTTTCCATATTTAGCCAAAGCATTAGATACTTGTAAAAATAAATATGCAATAGGATTAGAAATATCAGCAGATGCATTAGTAGAGAAATATCTAGCTTGAAGTTCCTTGAACATTCTTGTAAGGATGTCCATCTTCGCTTGTTTATCAAATGATGTAATATCTCCATCTATTGATAACGTTTTAGCAATTTTATCAAGTCTATCCCTATTTTCATAGGTTCCATAATTCATGATATTGTTAAAGGTTCTCCACGCTATATCAAACTCATCAGTAAACTTCAATGTGTTTCCTTTACTTTGTCCAGATAATTCAGATAGAGTATTAAAGGCATGATTTATTTTCTCTTGATTTAAATAGGAAGAAAGATATTCACTCTTACCAATATTAACTACCTTCATTTCTCCGATAGTATAAGAACCTAAGTCGGTTTCTTGAAAAGCATTGGCAATAGAAAGCAGTTTCATAAGCTCTACATTACCAACTGTGGCTTTAATTACTTGTTTGTCAAGTTCTACTTCTCTATCAGATTTAAATCTTCCAAAAATATTATTACCCTTACCTAGATTAATAGTACTATTAAGGTCATGAGAAGCAATAGAAATTAAATCCATTTCTTTTCTTGTCTCATTAATAAGAAGAATAACATTCATATTAGTAAGAGCATCATTACTAATTATGTTCCATCCTGGCTCATTTTTGTATTTGGATAAGTTTGCTTCAAACAATCCAAGCTTAGGTTCGTATGTATTAGCTGGAACAATCTGTAAACCTGTCCTTGTAGGATTAAAGTTCTTTCCACCAAAGCCATTTACCTTATCAAGATTATATTTAAGATTGTTAGTAATAGCGAGAGTTACATCGTTATCATGCTCTAGTTTTCTTACTAGATAGTCCTCAAATGCAGCTTCCGCTTCTTCTTTAGTAGCTCTTCTTATTTCTCCCTTTTCATTAGTTGATTTAGTAACATCTCTAAACCAGTACTCTCCAGTATTTTTATCAATATGTACTTGAGAAGCAAATAACATATCAAAGTCTACAATATCAGTAGGATTGATTTTACTCATTGGGAAGAACTTACTCATTCTTTCTGATACTGTATTTTCTAATGGATTAGATAAATTTTCTGTACCAATAGGTATTTTAATTATTTCGTCAATATTAGCTTTTTGTCCAATATTAGGAAGATAAACTTCTGGTTCTCCGACTGATACTTTATCAATCTTGTGGAGTATTTTGTCTCCTTCAATAAGAACTGGGATAATTTTAGTAGATATATTTCTTGCCGCAATTCCTTTGGCTTGTAACATTCTTTTGTAGAAACCAAGCTGATATTGAATAGTATTTTTCTTATCAGCATCCCATCTATCTTGTGGTTTAGTAGCAAGTTTCAAGTCATATATTTCAACGCTTTGATTACCTTCATTATCCTCAAATACTGCAAGTAAGTCAATCTTACCTCTAAGCTTCGCATCAGGCCCACCATCGTGGTCTACCACATATTCTGTATAGAATTTCTTAAATTTTCTTCCTCTTCCACTATTGAGGATTATATTTTTCTTTAGAGCTGTAATTCCCTTAATAAAACTCATCAATGCCCCAGTTGATACTCCATTAAGCGTACTTAAATTCTTTCCCCCTAAGAAATCTCTTTCAAACTTTTTACTAATTACAGAATCAACCATGTCAGCAGAAATATCAAAGTTGGAATTTATAACCGTATCCATTACTAAGTGGAATCCACGACCTATTTCTTGCAAATAATCCCAGTATTCAAAGTCTTGGTCTATTGAGGAATCGACCTGTTTTAGCCACTCTTCTGGAGAGACGTCTTCAGGCTTACCTTGCGACCTATCTATACGGGTGTTCCTCTTGTACCCTTCCCTACTGAAAGCGTTAATAAGGGGTGCAGAGGTGCCTCTCTGACGTGATAAAAATTTTAGAACTGATATAAATCCGTCAGAATATGTTTCTTCATTTTCAATGACATCAGTCATTTCACCTTGCCCTTTAACTACTATTGTATCATCGTTTTTAGCATTTCTTGCTTTGGCTTTTTCATAGGCAAGTTTCCTATCTTTATCTAGTTTATCTTGAGATTTTACCTGTTCTGTATCTAACATAGTTATGTAGTCTTTACTAAATCTAAAGGTATGGTCAACCATACCTTCAAATTCAGTGTAGTTAGATAGTAGATAGTTGTCAAGTTCTTTTTCAGAATTGAATGTAAGAACCTTTCCAGTACTATTTATTTTTAAAGTATATTTACACGCCATTTTATTCGCAAATTTCAATTAATCCATATCCATCAGTAGAGCTTAGGTTCTTCATAAGAGAAGATTTAATATTACTAAGTTTTACCATTTTTTGAGCATTAGACTTATTAAATAAAGTTTTCTGAATTGCATATCCGCTATGTATTTCAGATAGAGTTTTCCTCATTAAAGTATATATATTATCATCATAGAATTCACTTACATCAATGTTTAAAACATCACTAATGATTCCGTCCCATTCTATTTCATCAAGCTTTAAATTACGTCCTCTGTAATCTTTCAATACTCTTGTAAAATATTGAGAAAATTCATGTACTAAGGCTTCTTCAAGTTTATCATTATATGTAAGTTCATCGTATGCTTTACTATTATTAATAGTATCGTAAGCATCAGAACCTTCCATTCCTCTTACTAAATCAACATACTTATCATAATTTCTGCTTTTTAAATCAGCTAAGAATAAGTGAGATAATTCGTGGAGCACAGTATCATCAGTCATTAAATCTGAATTTACTATTACTTCCCCATCATAGATAAATGCCTTAATATTATCAAGTGTTGGGAATTTTTCCTTCAATTCTTCTTTTCTATAAGAAGTAACTTGTACTCCACTTTTTGCTAAAGATGATACTAAATCTTCTACAAACTCTGGAGTAGATAAGTTATCAGATAATGTCTCTACATTTGGAGTAGAAGTAATTTCTTCAGTTGTTGGAGTAAGTTCCATAAACATTGCCACTTGAAATCTCTTTACAGTGTTTAAATAATTTCTTTTAATAAAGTCCTCTGTAAATCCAGTAGCTTCTGATATATCAGTTATTTCATCAGCGAATATTTGATGTAGAATTGGAAGAGATGATTCATTATTTACCCATTTAAAGTCAACAGCATCATCAGCCATTCTAAAGACTCCGACATTAGTATAGAAGGCTTTTACATCTGGCCCAATTTGTCTATTCTCTGCTGTATATTGGGTTCTTACCACATTCTTTAAATCCTCATTAGTAAGAACAGCAGAGTGAATTTGGTTAGATGTAAACCAAGCACAGAATTTACCTTCTGGTCTATTTTCAAGAACAACTGCTTGATATGTGTCGTTTGGATTTATTCTTATAACATCTCCCACCATCAGTTCGCTCGGAGATGATATATTTCTTCCTCCAGCCTTTCTATATGTGAGAGCTATTTTTCTTTGTACTTCAACATTAATAAATTGGTCTCTATCCTTTTCATTTTTTAACTTAAAGATGTCCCCCTCTTCTTTTCTTGTAAGAGCATAGTTATATCCCTGCGGTAAGATAGGAATCATAGATATTACTCCTTCTTTAAGCATGTCGAACTGGGCTAGAGGTCCTCTTTCTTCTTCTAGTTTTGTAAGTCTTGCATTTAGGTTTTCCCATAATTTGCCAGAAGAGTCTACTCTTTTAGAACTAAATGCTCTCTCTTTAAATGACTGGGAATCATAGAACTTAAATAAAGCACTGTCAGTATATTCAGCTGCGTTCATTAAAGATGTAAATGTACGTATCCATTCTGCTTTATCTGGAGATTTTACATTACTGTAAACCCATTGACTAAGTTCGTCAAATACAACAGGGGTAATACTTAATTGGTCAGCATTAACTACCATTGCTTGAGAGAACTGTCCTATACCATCAGTATTTAAATAGTAGAAAGTTCTATTGTTATCCACTGCTTCTTGCAAGTACTTGATTACACTCCTAAATGAATTGATTGCTTTATTAATATTTGCACTCCCTTCCTCTAAAGAGTAATCAAACTTAGAATCATATTTAACTGATAGGGTTCTTCTCTTAGTTGGGCTATTATTAATCTTAGTGGCAGCTTCTTCAAGGGCATTGATTTTTTCTTGGAAATCGTCTGTAACTTCCAGATTAAAATCTGGATTAATTTCAATACGAGAGTTAGAACCTCCTATCACATTTACATATTTAACCTTTGGATTAAATACTACTTTATAAGCATTTTCAGAGAACTTAGAAAGTGATTGAGAGTGATTGAATCTCAAGAGTCTGCTAGGCTTAGATGTTAGTGATTCATCCATATTTACTCTTGTATTAGGATAGAACATAGTATTGAATCCTTTAATATCTTCTGCATTTTTAAAGTCAAGTTTGTTCGTAGATGCTTCTTGAATAAGGTCTAAGATATATCCGTTAACATCTAATCTTCCTTTTCCGAAGGACGTATAAACATTCTGAAGTCTATTTTGAATAAGTTCAGCCCTTTCTTCTGGAGCAATAGCTGAATCAACCTCCTGTTCAAATTTATTTACATATTTACTAACCTTATTGAAATTAGCTGTATCAAACACGAATGCAGCAATTGGATTAGATAAAAGCATTAGCCTTTGTTCTTTATTGGCAGGAAGCATATTAGCATCAAAAGCCCCATTAGGATTTAAAGATGCAAGTCTTAGTAATAGACTATCATCATCAATTTCTGGAGTATCATCTTTAGGGTTTCTTTCTGCTTCTATATAATCAAGTCTAAACTTATTAAGTTCAGATACAGAGACTGAATAATCTCCGAAATTTATTGTGTTTGGAAGCTCTTCGTTTACGATTAAGTTTTCTAAGGCCTTATATTGTACAGGATTAAGTTTAAGATTATTAAAGAACTCTCTATCCTTATTTCTCATTATGTTACGAGTTACCTCTGCAAATAAATGATTGCCAATTGTCATTTTTAAACTGGCAATATCAGGATTTGTATCATACATATCAGATTGTGTATAATACAACAATCTTCTTAAAGCAGAATATTTGTCAGGAATATTAAGTAACTCTTCTCTTAGTCTGGTTGGAGATTCCAATATTTTAGTGTATGCATCTTCTACTATTCTATATATAGCTGATTGATTATCAAGTAACTGGGAATGAGAATAAACGTAACTTAATGCCCCAAGTAATTTAGGTTGATTATATAAATCATTCTTATTAATTACAACTAAATCTCTCGAATTACCAAGAAATGTTTGAGTTGGAGAATCAGTTACTAGAAAACTCAATCTATTACCTTTACCTCTATCCATTATATCTTTAAAGGCAGTAAAGAACTCCGAGTTAGGAACTCCCACCCTTTTATAGATTTGACTTAATGCATAATGATTAAGGTTTCCCATTAAGTTTTCAGCTATGTATGTATTTCTATCTGTTATATCATTTGGAATTTCTTTGGTTGAAGATATAGATTCTACCCCTCTATTATTTAAATCTATGTTTAAGTCTTCCAATTGACTAGCATAGTTAGGGTCTTCTGCAATTGCAGTGATAATATCGTCTAGGGTTGCAGACCTTTTCAAGTCCACATCCCTAAACTTATATATCTTATCTCCAATGGTAAATTGAATACAATTACTCATCGCAAGTTAATTTTATTTCAGCTTTATTGTTTGAAATTAGATTTACTAATTTAGATATTAAATCGTTCTTAGTTTCTGTTGCAAGTCTTGTAAATCCTTTAGTTAAGAATGGAAGTAACATTGTATTGTTATCAGTAAACAAGTCTAACGTACTCTTTTCTCCATAATTACTTTCTTTAATTACAATCTTTCCAGCATCGTTATCATATTCTTTTGTAAATCTAGTTCCATTTGGTTCGTTATATTTAATAAGTCTTACATACAAATCGTCGAGTTTGTAATCTTCTCCTTCAACAAGGCCATTAGTTCCTTCATTAAGATTAGGATTTTGTTTTGCTTCAAAGTCCATAAACTTAAGAAGTAAACTGTTTCTAACTTCAACTTCATCATTCTTTGTTTTCATACTCAAGGAGTTTTCAAATATCTTAGTAAGAGTATTGTCTCCAAAAGCATTTTTACTAACCAATAGGTTGTATAAAAAGAATAAGTCTCCAGTAGTCATATTTACATCTGGAAGAGGTCTTGTATACTTGATTTCATCAAATGCCTTCAAGTAATTAGAGTACGCAATCTCGTTTGATTCTTGCTCAAGGTTTCCTAAATCAATAGGAAGTTTATATAAGAAGTTATAGTCTTGGAAGCTATTCTTAAAGTATGTACTTGTTAATGCTTGTATGAATTTATTCTTAGGATTCATCGCCTTCATATTTGGAATAAATTCTTGTTCAAACCACATCTTAAATGTTGCTCTATCATACACATTAGCAAAGTCAATTATTTTGCCAGAAGTGGCAACAGGAACAACTTTTCCTAAACTGTTATACATTTTACTTCCCGGAGATAATGAAATCTTATTAGCAAGTTCAGTCTTTAAGAACTTAACAATAGTAACATCACTTACAAACCTATTAATCTCTCCCATGTCTTTAGGAGTAAGCTGACCAATAGCTTTAGCATGTAATGCAGACATTGCCAGATTCTTAGTAAGAGTATATTTAGAAGCATAGAATCCTAAAAGTTTATCATCTACTGCCATAGCATTTAACATTTCGTTAAAGTGAGGAACAGATGTAATAATATCCAAAATATTGAAAGTATCTTTAGCTTGTTCATAAGCATCAATCATTTCTTGCTTATACTCTGGATTCTGGATAAACTCAATTAGATTAAAGTTTGGAGTAATATAACCTTCATCATCTGGACTAAGTTCATTCTCTTTATTAAAGGAAGTGAACTTTCTATTAACAAAACTTTCTATTTGGTTAATATACTTAATTTTATCCATTAATTTGGTTTTAATACCTTGATTCAAGCTTCCTAATCTACCAAGTCTGGTAAGTTCATCTGACTTCTGTTTTAACTCTAACAATACTTTCATATTGTGTAAGTCTCCGTCTGTCAATGTATTAAGTTCGGTTCTTCTTCTCTTCAACTCGTTTACATATCTTGAGAATATATATCTAAGTTGTTCTGCTTTATTTTCTCCAGTATTATATACTCTAAAGTCTTCTGAATCTTCAGATTGCATCCAATCTTCTTCAGCTTCTAAAGCCCCTTCCCATTCTAATTCAAGCTCAGCTCTACTCTTTTTCTTAGCTAATTCTTTCTTATATATTTTAAGTGGAGTATTACTATTATAAGCATAATCCAAAATAGCATCTAAGACTTTCTGATTAGTTATTTTATTAAGGATATTATAGAACTTAGTTTCAGTTTTCATAATTTCCTTAAGTTCAGCTCCAATTTCTGGGTCATTAGACAATTTAGCTAATGTATCATTACCCCAATCTATAATTGATTGTTGATAAATTTGAGGTATATAACTATCAGGGTCAGCTAATTCAGTATAATATTTAACAGCCCTATCGAGATTATTTCTCTTACCGTCAATATACAGAATATTAGTCTTAGCTTTGTTTTGAGCCATTGTTACAGCTCTTGTTGTCATAAAGTCAGAAGCTGTTTTAAAATCTACTCCAGTTGCAAACAAATAAATGTAAACAGATGCAAGGTCTGGACCAGCATTAATCTTTTCAAGAATAAGTTCTTTAGCATTATCAGTAGCAGCAGATAAAAGCACAGAGTCAGTTAAGAATACGTCTTCTTGGAATCCTCTCTTGATTATTGCTTCCGCAAGACTTAATAATGCAGGATTGGTTGTCGGGTCTACTTTAACATTTGGAAGTGTAGGACTCTGTTGAATAATGTGTTTGTTACCTTCATTGTCATATACTTCTATTGTTCCCTTGTTTTCACTATTCTCATTATAAAAGGTATATCTATTTAGATTATCTTCTGTTGCTTTACTTAATTTTTCATTGTAATAGTTAAGTAAAATAGAGAATACTTTAATACCGGTAGCATATACACCAATACCGTCTTTACCGATAGAGTTCTGGTATTGTAAAATTACTCTAGCTCCCGGATTTTCATTAGATACTAGCTTACTAAACTGTCCTGATGTTGAAGCAGCCGCAGCATCTTGTGCAGGCCCCATTGAGATAGGAGATGTAGCAGAAACCACGTTTTTAACATCAGCTCCAATTCTCCATAAAGCATTAAATACTTTATTCTTAATTGCTTCTTGATAATCAGCTTCTCCAAGTTCATACTCATTATGGATTCCTATTAGGTCAATTAATTCTTCATCAAGACCTGCAATTTTAACCATATTAGCATTTCCACTTGGTGGGAATTTACTTACTTCTCTCATTAGATTTACTAGGCTTCTGAATAATACAGGGTCATGTGTAATTTCATCGTAAGTCTTACCAAGTAAGTTTGAATAATCGCCTTCAAGAGGGAATCCCACTTCATTATCTAAGAAATATTTATACCCAGTTGGGAATGGTAAATCGTGAGATATAGAAAGTAATTCTTGGCTATTGAAGTTAAATAAAGGACTCCAATTGTAATAAATACCTTGATTAGAGATACTAGCTCCTAACATAAAGGCTTTATCAATATCGAAGTCAGAACCTTGATACCAGATTTGTTCTACTGGAACATAACAAATATTTGTCTCTGATTCAGTAAACATTGCCACTTTCATGTTCATGAATGACTGCATAGACTGTGAAGGAATACGAGCCACAATGAACTTCAAAGCTTCTTGCCAGGAAGTGAAAGTATCTTGTGCAGATTTTTTAATTCTTCTTTCAAGATTTAAAGCTGTTTGCTCATTCACCTCGTTTGCAATATCGTACTTATCCTGTTCAGTCTCTGCTTCTTTAAGAGCATCATACCATTCTTCTAATATGGCTTTATCTTCTAAAGAAGTAAACATTGAATTTATTTGTAATGGGAATAAAGTTGCAATGTTTCCAGAGCTATATCTATACACAGCATTACTATATAATTTGGATTTATCAATTCCCCTTAAAGTATCTACATCAGATGTAACTAAGACTTGTCTACTTTCTCCAGCAGAGGTAATATAATTATAGAATTTAGAATCATCATCAATTCTGTAACCTATCTGTCCGTCTACTATGACATAGTTTTTACCATTAACTGTAGTCTTTTCAACTCCTTTATCCTCAACCATAATTCCATCCTTTATTAAAGAATCAATTCTAGCTTTAGATGCAGGATTATTACTTAACATAACATGTAAATGTTGTTTATTGTTCTTAACAAAATACATGTCATAATTGTTACTACCTATATCAGTATTCAAAATTTCTCTTTGTCTTCTTTCAAAGAATAAAGGTCCAGTTGTTTCAATTTCACTTAGAGAGTCACCAATCTTCAACCCAAATTTGGAAGCAGTATTCTTACCAATAGCAAGTTCATTAGCATCAAATCTATCTTCTGCAACCTGTGCAAAGATATTTTCTCCGCTTCTATAAGCTACTGGGATTCTATACCTTCCCTGTGCTATTTCAGCTAAATCATCAGTGATTAAATCTCTTAAATATCCGTTAATTTCCCCTTTATCTGTATTAAAAGTAATGGTTCTTCCATATTTATCATAGATTCTCTGAACTATTTCATTCCAAGCTTGTAACTGCATTGGGCTGTTCTTTACATTATCTACCCAGTTCTTTTCTTTTAAATCCCAAGAAAGTCTTGAAGTGTCTAAGTCATAAGCATCAAATGTAGTAAATCCGTTAGAAGAACTTCCATCAATTAATTTAATAACATGGTTTGCAGAACGTAAGTTTCTACCTTTAGAGCCAAGACGTTTAACAGATAATATTCCATTAAGTCTCATATCCTTTAGGTCTATAATACCTATCGTTCCTGGAACTTTACTACGATAGTTAAGAACTTTAACAGGTTCTCCACCTTGTATTGAAATCCAGTCACCAGCTCTAATTTCTCCAATCTCTACTTCTGTATCCATTTTTCTAAAGATTGCATCTCTTTCGGCAGGAGTATTAACTCTTCCAAGAATATCAGAATACTTAAGGATTCCCCCGTCTGGGCTGTCATATACTGTAACAATATCATGAGAAGGATTCAAAATAGCTTGAAGTCCAGCATATTTACGTTTAATGATGTCTCTATTGATTCCATTAGTAAATCCATTAGTAAATACACCAAAGATATTGTTATCATCAAATGGAATCTTATATGCCATATCCTGTAAAGATTTATCACTAAGGATGTCTTTTTTTACTAATTCCATATAAGCTCCTGCAAGTCCTAGTCTGTCCTTATCTCCGGTTGAGAATGTTCTTAATAAGTCTCTACCTAAGATTTTATATACTCTAGTTTTATCCTCTTCACTGTTCGCATCGAAGTTATATTCTTGCAGACCCCTTGCAATTACTCTACCAATATCTTCATACACTTGATTAGCCATTCCATGACTTGTACTCATTTGTTCAAGTGCAGAAATTACCTGTGTCATTTCAGATACTTCAGCTTCATCAACACTGTGTTCAGCATTTAGCTGGATTCCAATAAAGTCTGGCTTGATATTGATATATGTAAGTTGAGAACGTTGATGTTTCTTTCTAGTATTATCTAGAACATCAAGTAGATGAGTTCTTCCAATATCAACAGTTCTATCAGAAAGTTTATTAAGATATAGGTCAATATTCTTCTTCCAGTCTCTTGTATTAGCTTCATCAACTCCTCCTCTTTCCTTATCACGCTGTACAAATTCATCAACTCCTAAAGATAATGCTTTGTTAATTTCTTCTAGTTTCCCAGCTTCATCAAGTGCTTTTAACAGTACTTGGTCAGAGAAAAAGAATCTTTTTCCTTCATCATTAGCTCTAGCTTTAGCAGTTTCGTAAAGTCCTAATAAGAATTGTTTATACTCCTCTGGGGCTTCTCGCTTATAGTCTTGACGAGTTTGTCCTTCTTTAAGTCTCTTATCAATAAAGTTCTTAATTGCATTACCATAATCGTCGTCAAATGATAGGAATGAATCATGTCTTGCTTTTGCATAAGTTTTACCAATAGCAGGATGTCCGTAGATTATTCTATCAGAATCCTCAAGAGCCTGTATATTTGGATTATATCCATTCTTGAATAATCTTCCCGGATTTACATTAGCCATACCATTTTTAACCGCGCCGGCAGTAGCAAGGTAAGCTATTCCAGAGAATTTCATTGGTTGATAGTATGTATTTTGAGATACATCTTCATCAAAACCAGTTGGATAAATATCTATTCTAGCTCCATGACGTCTAGCTTCTTGAATAAGAGGAATGTCATCAATGTTGTTTCTGTTGAAAGCTACTTGGTTTCCCACTTCTGTCAGTTTATCTAATGAAGATTCACTTTCTTTTAGAGTCTTATCGTCTCTTGATACAGAGAACTCTCCACCTAAAGCCATCCATAAATCATAGTTAGTATCAATTCTAACCTTGATTTTTTCAGTAATGATAGAACCATCTCTTTTTAGAGCTTGTCCATTCTTGTCAATTTGGGTTCTAGTGATTTCATAGGTATTATCAAGGTTGCCATTTTCATCGTAACCTATCTTATTGAGCTTTTCAATGTTATTGATATTCCAATATTTAAGAGTATTGATGTCTCTATACATTTGCCCATTGTAAGAGATTTTTCTTCCATTTCTATCAACTGTAATATCAAGATTTGGAATATCCCATTGAACATCAAGCATTTGTTTTAATAAGGAGTTACCTATAACATCACCAGTCTGTGCTGCTCTTAGATACTCATTAGTAACAGCGAAGGTAGCACATTTTAACAATCCAGAAGATAGATAATTTGAAAGAGAGAAATATCCAAGCGGTTTTCTATGGATAGGACTCATTTCGATTTCTTCAAGAGAGTTTTGCTCATACCTTGCAATCATAGGATTTAGGAAGATACCACCGTCAAATTGTGTAGCTCCATCATCATCTCCCTGTACATTAAATACTGGAGTTTTTAAGTCTTCAATTACTGCAAGCTTATAAGTATCTGGAATACCAGTAATTTTACCTTTAATAAATGGATGGATTGTAGCTCCAACTACTACACCTCTCTTATACATAGCTGTTGTTCTTGCTGCTTCTTCATTAATTTTATCAATTAGAGAAGCATCATTTGCAACTGCCGCTTTCTTAGCCGGATGTAAAAATGGAAGTCCGATAGTTGCTGCATTGTAGTTATCACTAACTAAATTATCTATAGATTTATAAAGGTCAAGGTCAGGGTTAAGTACTACTTCGTAGTCTGTATTTCCTGCAACCTTCATAAAGTCTATATCTTCAACTATGTCATATTTACTTCCATTCTTTTTAAGAATATAGTAATTATTTAGTCTTTGTGTTCTATTGTCAATCCAAATATTTTCGTAAGTTGCTTTTTCATCAGACTCTATATGCAATTTATTGTATAGTTCCTGTTTAGCTTTAGGAGTAAGTCTATCAACAAAGTCTTTTTGAGAAGCTGTTCTGTCAATGTTTTCAGTAAGAGTAGTAATCTCTTTACCAAATTCATCATACAAGTCAAACTTCACATCACTCATTTTAAGAGTTAGGGCATATAATTTATCCTCTTCTTTTTTCTTTGTCCAATAACTATCACTAATATTATCCAGAGTAGATTGGTTATCCTTATTTTTTAAAGAATAATTTCTTATATTCTCAAGTAAGGTAGTATTAAATGCTAGACCCTTCTTTGTTTGAATATAATGTACTTCTGGAAGAACAGTAATATCTATTCCCTGAGACTGCAACATATAGATAGCATTATGTATTGTATCTGTATCAAGTTTAGATAATAATGGAATAAAATCCTCAACAGTCAGGTCTTCTTTAAAGCCATAATATTCATAACTTCCATCGTCACCTATATATTGAGTTCTTTTTTCCATTAAAGCCTTAACTTCTGGACGTAACTGTTTATAATCAGTTTCATCATATTCTCCAAGTTCATTTACAAATACTCCGTCAGATGCAGTAAATAACAACTTGTAATCTTCAACAAGTTGGTTTGCAAGACCATGATACATTCCATGTAAAGTAGAGAATCTTAATTGATTTATTTCATTAACTGTTAGTTCAGATAAGGATTTACCTTCAAACAGATTATTTCCATATATATCCTTGAAGGATAAAGTTTTATATAAATCGACTAGCTTTACCCATATATTTGATTTATCAGAATATGTAGTTGGCTGAATTGCAACAATTCCTGCAAGTTCATTTGATTGTCTATTTGCAGAGTTTTTATCTCTGGTTTGCAGATAGTCAAACACAAATTGAGAATACAATAACTCATTTGCTTGCATTTTGAAAATATTCTTTGAAGTTCCCTCTGAATTAGTAAAGTCAGTCTTTAAAGCTGTTCCTGTTAATAGTCCATCAGTACTAATAAACAGATTACTATTCATTGGATTTTTAGGGTTAAAATTGGCAACGCTTCTTATATCATTTAATATATAAGCATCATCATTACCAGCACTAGTCAAACGATACTTTGGGAGATTATTCCCATCAGCATTTTTTACATAACTTTTTGTAGTATCTCTATTATTTGCAGCAATAGTTCTACTTAATGCAATTAATCCTCTAAGTCCATCAAGTATACCACCAATTCTTAAAGAATCAAGTCTTCTATCATAATATGTTGTAGCTTTACTATCTTCTGGAATTATTCTCGAATACCTAGTGGAAACAACATCCTTTAAAGTTTCTCCTGCTTTAATTGCAGCATCCTTAGCATCAGCGTTAATAACAGTAGCCATAGCTACATTTAAGAATCCCTTTAAGTCTTCTGAATCATTAACTTCTGTTGCTGTCTCAATAAATGTTGCATCAATAGGCTTTCTCATAACATCAGAGAAGAACTGCCCCCAACCATTTCTATTACTTAGTAATTCAGATAAATAATCTTGAACAACAGTTCCATTCTTAGTAAGAGCTTTATTTGATAAGTTGTAGTTATAATGTGCTCCCCCAATATTAAAGGTAATATTACTTACAACTCCGTCAGCATCTTCAACTGGATTAATTGAGTGTTTAGAAAAGATGTCAGAGAAATTATCATAAGTACTCTGAATCATTAAGTGTTTTTCTAAGTCAGTTCTCTTTTGAGAAATTGACTCACTATCCAAGTAACTTACAACATATTTACCTGTATCTGGATTATACTTGTATTGCAGATAACTTACAGGAGATGTCTTATTAATATGATTCAATATCATTGAGAATAAGTTCATCTGGTCTGGACTAGTTATACTACTTTCTAAAGAAGCTAAGCTAGAAGGATTTGTTATATCAAATACAGCACGTCTCACACTTCTAAAGGTAGGATATAATGTTGCATCATTTCCTTTGAAGTATGTTTTACTATTATTATATGCAATATTGATAATTTCTTTAATGGCTTCTCTTGGGTTATTTCTTATTTCTCTAGTAATACCTGGGTTATTTTCAGAGATATTTCTAAAGATTCTAGTAAGAGAGTTGAATGTCTTAAATTCAACATATTGTCCTGTAGGATTATTATGTTCATCTACCATAGGTATAGAATTAACAAACATTTGAACAGCCCCATTAACATGTTCGTTAATATCTTGAAGTTCATTATTATAATCCTGTTTGATATGCTTTCCTAAGTTAAAGGTGTACTTATATCCAGCTTTAGGGTCTATATGTCCTCCCACGAATCCTCTTGCTACTTGAATGATATTCTTACTATAACGTAATAAGAATCCATCAAAGTTAGTAAGTATTACATATTTATTATATGCATTGATTCTATCTTGGTCAGTTGATACAAACACTCCGTCTTTCACATCTTCGAAGAAATATATTCTTGCATCTTTAATAAGATTGTTATAGGCTTCTAACTGAAACTCTCTTCCTGCATACATTTGAGTAACAGGGCTTCCTATTTCCTTTGCAAGTTCTTGGAAGATTTGATTCTTATACATTCTAATAGAATCATTTAAATCTCTATTAGTAGATATAAGTTTATTAAGATTATAATTTACGAAGGCAAATCTTGTTAATTCATTTTGGAAATGTCTAACAAATCTCGATTGGTCATTGATATTATCAAATATAGAATCCAATCCTTCACTAATAGAGGGAATAGGAGCTTGTGGGAAATCGTTAGCTTCTGGTGCTATATTCTTAGCATCTTCATCTATTGATACAATATCCCAGTTTTGTTCTATTAAGTCTCTAGTTTCTTTTTCATTTGTGGCAAAGCCGAATATACCTTCATAACCATCTCTATCGTATCTAATCAATTCATTTTGAATTAGACCTAGACTTTGTTGTGATGGGACTATCCCATTATCTTTTAAATAGTTTAAGGCAGAAGAGATTACCTCTCTCCTACCTTCAACTGAATCTGGTTCTAAATTGTCCGGAAAGTTTTCGATAGCCGCATCGTAGGCAGCACCGATTTCCGTTATTTCTGGAACAACTCTACATTTAATCATTTTAACAATTTGGTTTTCCTTCGTTATTCTTTATAAGTGAATCTCTAACAGATTGTATTTTATTCCTTACTCCTTCTTTAGCAGAAGCATCACCATCTGCTGGAAGATACTTGTCAACCACCTCAAAAACAAAAGTATCAGGGTCAAATAATTCACTAGCTATCGCATTAATATCTAATGTAGATAATAATTCAGCCACTGCTTTTCCTTTGTTGTATTTCATTAATTGTACTTTAGTCATTTTAGTGATATCCTCATTCTTACCTAAAGAAGATATTAGTGATTGTACTCCCTTGTTAAATTCTTCTACGAACTTAATTTGAGGATTTTCATCTTGAGGTAAAGGATGTATATCCTTTAGAATAGCTTCATTTTCCTCAAATCCAAATACATAATCATTTCCATTTACTCTTACAGTAAAGGTTTGTTCTTCTGCATTTAGTTTTATATCACTATCTTCAAGGGTTACAGTATTTATTTCTGTATTTTTCAGTAACTCATTTTCATTTATATGTTCAGCAAACGAAACAATTGCATTAGGGTCTGGAATAATATTATTGTTTTTATCAATAAGATATTCAGGAGTTATTGTCGCAACATCGCTGCTGTTCGTATAGAGTCTCCTTGGTAGACTTGCTAATTTATCACGTACCTTACTTATATATTGAGCATTGAATGATTGGATTCTATCCTCAACAGTTTCACCATTTAAGTTGAACTTAGTAATGTCTATTGTCTCTAGCATCCTTTTAATTTCATCCTTTTGCAAAGTTACATTATTTTCCACAGAACTCAAAATATTTGCAATCAAATCTTGTTGTGCATTAAGTAACTTCACTTTATCACTAATTTGTTCTACTACAGGAGCCTCTTCTACAACTGGCGGACCTTGTACCGGTACAACTTGAGTAGGTTGATTTACTTCAAATTCTTGGTCGGTTTCTAATGCATCGTAATTAATATAATAATTTGGAGTCTGGATAGGTCCATCGAAGTATACTTGTTGCTGACCTAAAGCAGATATATAGTATCCAAATTGTACATTATCATTTCTTGCAGTATCTATACCGTTAGTCCATACTCCGTATTTGTATAGATTTCCATAGTCGATAGCTTGCTTAAATGTGGCAAAATCACCTGGGCCATACTCTGATATAGTATTGTAGAATAAGTGACGAATAACGTTAGTACTTGCTGTGAATCCAGCCATAACTCCTCTTTTAATTAATGGGAGCATCGCAGCTGTTGAAGGTGCTTCATATCCTTGTATAGATTGTTGAATCCTTAAAAAGGTTTGAATTGCACGGTTCTTTGATTCAGCATTTTTAGTTATTTGTGGGTCTATATCTGGAGAACTGTAAATATCATCATCTGGATTTACTAATTTCTCCAATAAAGTTGTTAAGTTAGAATTAGTTTTAGATAAATTCTGTAAAGTCTTTACAATATAATTTGAAGGCCCACTTGGGTCATACTCTGGAAGAACTCCAAAATCTCTTAGCATTTCGAACTGTTCTGACGGAGAGACAGCCATACGCATATAGTAAGACGTATTCTTTACAGAATATTGAGTGTTACTGTCTTGGGCTTCAACTTGTCCGGCCGCTTTAGTAGTTTTAACTGGTTTAAGTCTACCCATTACCAAGCTAGGGAATGAATTTTTTAAATCATTCAGCATATTAGTAATTTTAGCCTTTACTTCATTAAGAGAAGATTCGCTTACTCTAATTCCGTCACCAGTAGGGTCAACAGCGATCTTATCCTTTTTAAGGTCTTCTTCTGACGGAAGTAGATTACTATTAAATGTTTCGACTCCTTGATTGTAAAGCTCAATATCTTGAACTGTTGCTTCTTTAAGCCTTAACATACTGTATAAGAATCTTGCAGCTTCTACTGGTCTAGCTAACATAAAGAACTCCTTAGCTCCATAGATTTTTCCTCCACCTTCTCCTTCAAGTCTTCCCCATTCTTTCATAAAGTCAATTAGAGAAAGTCCTCTAAGATTTAAATGTCCTTTTGTTACTTCAAAGAAAGGCGCAGTTTCATCAGTTCCTAAATATTGCATCTTTTGTAGATGTCTATCAAGTAGTTCTGAACTTGTAACTCCCCAAAGGTCGTCACTCATAAAGACTGTAGGATAACCTTTAACAACTCTCTTAGCTTTTCCATCAAGTTCAACAGCCCCATCCATGTAAACATCACTAAACAATAGTTCTGGATGTTCTCTCATAGTCTGGTCTAAGGTTCTACCTCTGTTGTATTTTTGTCTGACCATATCTAACTTGTTATAATTCTTATTCTTAAAGATTTTATTACCGAAAGAAACTCCCTTCTTTTTAGCTTTAAAATCAGTAAGTCTGAAATATACTTGTCCCTTTTGGTCTATTTTAGAGTTTAGAGTTGCTCTATCATTCAAGATATTTACAAATTCTGTATTGCCAGAACTTTGTATGATTTTATCAATGGCAGTAGTACTTCCTAAAGTAATATCAAGATATCCGTCCTTAGTCTTTAACTGGAATACTATTCTTCCAAACAATTCATCTTGTTTAAGTTCTTTAAGGTTTTCTACATTGTAAGCTTTATCATATCCAGGTTTGTACTTAGTTAACTTAACTAACCAGTTACCTTTTGCAACAGCAGCCTTGAAGCTTCTGAATCTGTCTTCTGATGTTTTACCATTAAAGTATAATTCAATAAATGGTCTAAGGGCCTTATATTGTTCAGAACCAGCAGATGATAACTTAGTTCTTACTATGTCTTTTAATTCAGATGCAGACCTTTTAAATAAAGACCTCATATAAGCTAATGAAGAAAGTAAGTCAATACCTTGTCCAGACTCTAAATTAATGTCTCTTATATCCTCAATAGTTTTTCCACTTATTAAGTTAGAGAATCCTGATAAGTCTTCATCAATTCCATTAGTAGATTTATAAGGTTGAATAATTCCATCCTCATTTACATTAAGGGCAAGATGGTTATAATAACTTCCCATAGACATTGTTCTAGCCTTGATGTCAGCATTTGGGTCACCAGTAGCTTCCTCATCCATTTTTTGCTCTATTTCTTTCAATGCTTTAGGTAAATCATTTTCTTCAAAAACATTCCTTTTCATTACCTCTGCAGCAGCTTCTTCATCCTTAGAAGTGTCATAAAGTCCTTTATTTTCATTGGATGTTTCTTCTCCAGTGTTACCATCAGTTGCAGGAACTTCTTTAGGAGTAGCTGGAATTGTTTCTCCCACTTCTTCTCCTTCTGTTGTAGCTACTGGAACTTCCTCTGTGTCTGGCTTAACATCCTTTAAAACACTAAGAATTAATTTCTTATATCCGTCAATGTCATCAGCCTTAAGTTCAGAAGTGCTTGTTGTAGAAGCTCTATCTGATTTAGCAACCATATTATAGTTCTTTTTAACTATTAAGTTACCATCAGCTGAACGACTCATTAAAGTATAGAAATACTTTAAATCTTTAATAAATGTATTCTGGTTAGTTGTATCAGTCCAATTAACATCAACAATAGTATATTTAAATTCAGAACCCTGAACGTCTCTTGAATCTCTTACTACTACTTGTTCAGGATATTTTTCTTCAAATTGATGAAATACATCTTTTCTAAAATCAGAAAGAACATTGTCGGTAATTAAAGCTATTCTTTCTCCCTCTTTTAGGTTATTAATAAGTCCTTGTAGATAATCAACATTTAGTTCGTTTTCATCTACTAACTTATCGCCATGAAGAATTATTTCTTTATCAGTTTTAAGTTCATAATACTTTAATAAAGACTTACTTCTAATGTCCCTCATTGTAGACTTGATGTTTAATTGAGTTCCATTAAGTTGACTGTCTTGTTCTTTATCGATAAGTTCAGATAATATTGAAGATATTTTATCCAAGTTATCTTTCTTATGAACATTGTTGGCTCTAATACTTGAAGTAAGTACAGGAGTTCCAAAATACATTCCAGTTAAATCAAGTTCTTCTCCATTTCTTGGGTTGATTACCCCTTCTTGCTTATTGTCTCCAAGGGCATAAATAACCATATCCTTGTCAACAAACTTGCTTAAGCTGGCAAGCATTTGCATTTCTATACCAGAGAAGTGAGTAAACTCATCAACAAATAATACATCAGGTAAAGCTGCAATATTTACATCTTCTTCGGTTAAGAAGTTTTGATTGTATATTTCAGGATTTCCGTCTACTAAATAAGGGGTTTCTCCCTTTTCTTCTGGCGGGTTTCTAAATTCGGAAATTGCTTTCTTTACCTTTTCCCAACCAGATTCAGTAAGCAGTGCTTGCCATAATTGAAGCCTGTCATAGCTCTTATCAATTCCTAATGTGGCAGCAAGTCTTTCTCCTACGTCAGCTTTAGGTCCAGACACCATTACAGTAGCATCAGGATTATCAATCTTTATCATGTTGTAAGCTACCTTGGCAACACCAGTTGATTTACCTGTTCCAGCTCCTCCTAATACAGTAATAATGTTCTTTGTAAAGGTATTCTTTGTATAGAACTCTTTATTTTGAATTGGCTTAAACTCATAAGTCTTCTGTAAGAATTTGTTAAATAGTACAGGATTCTTATATAAAGCAAACATTTCTTGAACACTGAACATCTGATTATAAAATGGAGCATGAGAAGGATTACTAATAATAGCTTTTCTTAGCACACTCTGCATTTCTTCTGGATTAACTGCCAAAGTACTTAGTAAGTAAGTAGCAAGGTCAATACCTTTAATATCTTGATATGTGCTATTTCTCTTGAATTTGGAAGCACCATAATCATTATAATCAATAATATCAGTTCCAGCTATTTTACCTATAATTTCTTCTTTTTGTTCAGATGTAAGTCCAGAGAATTTATCATATAAAGCCTTACTAACTCTTAATAATACTTCATTAGAGAACCTTAATGATTCTTCGTCATTCTTACCATTAGCAATGATTTCTTGTAGTTTAACAAGTTCATCACCAGTTAGTAAATCTTCTTCAATGAATGTTTGTTCATTCTCATCAGCATCAGTATAGCTTAGATTCTTTAGTCTCGATAAAGTAGAATCGGCAGTATTTCCACTTAATATAAGTGCAAACATACTGTTTAGTCTTCCCATAGTTTTACTACTATCCACCGTCTTACTACCACTATTCATATCATTAACTGCAAGTAACCACGCAATTTTTTGTTGGATATTCTGCAATTCAGTTTGAATAGTTTGAGCTTCTTCTTGAGTTAAGGGAACATCTTCTTGAGCTCCCATGTTTCTCTTATATTGATTAGCAATGTCAATCATATTAAATACTCCTTCATTTCCAGTAAGGTATGGAATGATAGAGTGACTTAATATTTGAGTTGCAGTATTTGCAGTTTCGAGTTGCTCTCTGGTAAGTTCATTACTGATTACATAGTCATATAAAGAAGCTGTACTTTTATAGTCTCCTTCTTCTGCCTTTAATAGTTTGAATACATCTTCGCCAATAAGGTTAGTAGATAGTCTTCCTAACATATCCCACACAGGATTTTCCTGCATAGCAGCAGTAGATATTTTATCAATTTCACCTAATAAACCAATTCTATCAGCATCTAAATTTAGATATTCAAGTAACTGTTTATTAAATATAGAGAAGTCTGGATTCTTTTTAAATGATGAATTTAAAGAATTTTCATTTATATTTCCATCAGTTAGGATTCCGCCAAGCAATTCTTCTGAATTAGCTCCAGTAAATTCTGTAGTAAACATATCCATGAATACATTCTGCATTTCATTTTGAGTTAGGGCATAATATCCCTCTTCGTCCTCAAATACATATTCTCCCTTCGAATCTCCAAGTTCTTCAACAATGGATGGGTCTACTTCATCTATCTTACCTAAGTAAGTAGAGTTGCTAGTAAGAATATCGTTATAATAAGAGTCTTCAAAAGTAAATCCCTTAAATGGGTCCATGAATATTGTAAGTCTATTTACAAAGTTTTCAGGGCTAAATCTATTATAGCTCTGCTTAACTGTATCAATCATTTGTTTAGTCTCTGCATCAATAAAGCCAGTAGATTGAACTATGTTGTTTATTGATTCGAATAAGACTTGTAATTCTCCAGTTCTTCTCTGATTAAGAATTGGGTCAATACCTATACTCATATGTTGTTTCATATTCTCCAACATATTTTTTAGATTCTGAACGTATGCTTTACCAAAGGGTTTAGGACGTTTCTTATCACTTCCCGGGTCTGCATTCCAAATTTCTCTTTCAAGATAAGAATCAACTATTTTTGCTTTTTGTTGAGCACTATATACATTCTCTTCTGGATTAAGATTGGCATCAGCAATGATTTGCTCATCACTTCTTCCATTTCTTACCTCTTCTTTATATTCAGCAATTTCTGTATCACTAAGTTTAGAAATGTTTTGAGAATCATTAAGTTTAGATATTACATCATATAATTGAGACTTAAACTTATACATTTGAGAGTCTCTATATCTAAGAATAGGTTCGGCTGTTTCAGCTTTTAAGTTCTTAAATATTTCATAACCAAGATTTATTTTTTCTTTTTGGTCTGATTGAGTATATTTCTCGTAGTCAGCTTCTAGGTCTTTCTTTTGCTGTTCTGTTGCAGTAGCGTAGTTAATACCTCTTACATATCTTGAATAAGCATAGATGTCAGGAGCTGCAAATGGAGACATTAAACCTCTATTTAATTTATATGCCATCATTTCAGCATATTCTCCAGCTCTCTTTCCAGATAAAGTGTCGTCTACTTTCTGTTTATAGTCATCATATCTTTGCTTAATTTTGCCAATTTCAGAGTCTTGAGGGTTACTCTTCATTTCTATTGCAGCAGTAATAAGACCCTGTAACTGTTGTTGGAAATCGTATAGAATTTCTTCTCCTACACCGGTATCAGCAAGTTGTTTTAATCTGAAATCTTTCATCAGAGAATTATTAACAACTTCATCATCCTTTAGGTTATATCCTTCATTATTGATTACTGAATCAACTGCATATAGATAATTAATAAGAATATTACCCAATATATTGTTTTGACTGTCTTCTCTCTTCTTAGCTGGTTCATAATATACTTGCCCATCATCAGTTGTATTAGTAGATAAGTTCATAGAAAGAGTAGTAGAACCTACTTCTCCCTTATCAATACTCTTCTTTAATAAGTCTACTGATTTCTGAACTCCATTATTTCTAATCATAGTTGCAATATCTATGGCTAGATTTTCTGGAATGTTCTTTTGAATATTGGGAACTCCGTCTCTGATATTTTCCATTTTAGTAATGGCAGGGAAGATAGCTCCACCTACAGCACCGCCAAGAGCAGACATTAAGTATCTTTCTAAAGGATTACTTTGAGTAAACTCATAGTTACCTCTTTTTTGAGTCCATCCAAGTTTGTTAAATGTCCAGTCAATTACATTGCTACTTTCGAAGATTACATCCTGTAATGCCTCTTCTGATACTTCTTCGATAGCTTCTTTTACTGAATTGGCAACCCAACCTTCTGGGTCATTAATAAGATGTTTTTCGTAGAAGCCTTTAAATTTTTCACCTAAGTTTTTAATCCATTTAACTTTTCCAGAGTTAGTAATGTTAGAGGAAGTCTTTTCAACTAAAGATAATTGAGGCTTCATTTCTTTAGTAAACTCTCTAATCAACCTTTTATTGGCTTGTTTTAAATCATCAAGACCTAAACCACTAAGGGCTACTTCTCCAAGAGAAGAATTAAATAGCTTACTAAATCCATATAGGGCTGCTCCCATACCAATGGCTGTAGTTGTATCGCTAAATCCATTTTCTTTGAAAGTATCGTACATGTCCTTAGATTGTGTCATAGCCATGTAGAATTGAGAACCATTCTTAGCAAAACTATTTATAGCTCCTTGCTTAGCTGTGATAGCATTTAATAGGTCATTTCCTACCAATTTAGTATAATCAGAAGCCACATCTCCATCTTTAATAGCTTGACTTAAAGTCTTTCCATATTTCTTTAGATAGTCAGCATTGTGTACCTCAACAAATGCCTTAGAGTTCTTTGCACTTCTTGCATCCCAGCCAATCCATTGCGGAATCTTAGCGATACTTCTTTGTTGATAAAGCTGACCTACTACATCAGTTACTAAGTTTGCAAATTGTTCATAATTAAACATTCCTTGATTTCCTGCATCACTTACAGAAGAATCAAACTTTCTAACTGAAGAGTCAATCTTATTAAGGAATTGCCATAGACCTGGCTTCTTAGAAGCTGTATCATCTCCAATAGCATCAATTACAGTTTTACCAAATACTGCCAATGCTTGACCAAAATATGCAGATGCAGTAGCAATACCATAAGCCTGTCCTACATAAGGAATAAATAATGGGGCAATAGTAGCAATCATTTTTGCAGTAGTTCCTGCCACGCTCTTATCAATTCCGTCAGAAGCTAAGAAATTATATTTATCCCATTTAGAGCCAGTAGTAGTCAATGTATCAGTCCAGTGCAAGAAACTCTTATTAGCTGCATCTCTGTCTCCAAGAGTTTCATAGTATGGCATACCATTTGCATTAAGTTTATAGTCTCCCGCAAAGTGCTTGATGTCTCTACCATATTCGTCTTTGTGATATCCATCTTCTTCCCACTTAGCTTCTACTAATGGTTCTATAAACATGAAATCGAAGAATCCACTCTTATCATCATCGTCTGGAGTCCAGTCAAGCTCTTTTCCAGTTTTATAGTCTACAACTCTTTGAGTTTGAGCTGCTTCTCTGTAAGACCTAAGAGCTTTACCTTCTCCAAATAAGCTATTAATACCTTGTGATTTAAGAGTAGGATTAGATACTTTTTGTACAATAAACAAAGGTTTTTGAGACGGAGTACTTCTGTCAGATAAAATATCTAACGGGCTTTTAACCATATTACGAAGGAATGTATCTTCAATGTTTCCTTGTACAAAAGTATTATATGTTCTTACAGCGCTATCATAGAACTGATTATATAATTTTTCATCAAAATTACCTTCAGCATCCTTGAATTGGTCTTGCACTGCCTGTATATCTTTATATGATTCTCTATCTTTTAAACCTGTATTAGCTGCATCTAATCCAGCTTCTTTAAAGTTTTTAAAGTCTTTGTCTGGATTGTATAGTATCGTTGCAAACCAATCGTTTTGTTGTACATTTTCCATATTCTAATCAAAATTTGTTTTTACTAGAGGTCTTCTGTTATTAGCAATTTGACCTTCTCTAATTAGCCTGTTAGCATCAAATGTAGATTTAGGAAGATTAATATTACCAGTTTTAGCTGCTGAACTTACATAGTCACCAGACATTGGCATATAAATAGTTCCTCTATACATATCTGAAACATTTCCAAATATTTCCCATTCCCACCAAGAATCGAAGTCATAGTCTCCTTTCTTATTACCATTTCTGGCAGGGTCATTTATAATTTTCATAGCAGCATCCTTCCAGTGTTTTCTTTCGTCTCTGCTAAGTTTATCAACACTCTCATTTTCGTTTACTATTCCACTCTGTTCATCATCAGAAGCAACTCCTGTCATTGCTATGAATGGTCTTAGTAATCCTCTTTCATAAGCAGACTGTGGATTCTGCATGGCATCCCAAAATGGACCTATTCCTGCTGCTTCATAAGCTTGTCTTCTTTCTACATCAGATACATTACCTTTTCTTCTTAAATCATCCTCAACTTTTTCTATAATGCTAATAATTCCAAGATTGGGAGCAATTCCACCATTTGGTGTATTAGTATAAGGTAGCCATACTTGTGCAACTCCTTCTGACGGGTCATATACAAGTTTATTAAATTGAGTCGGGTCTACTTTATTATCACCAAAATAAACAGAGTTCTGTAAAACTGCTGAACCATAACCTGCACTCTTCAATATTGTATCGAGAGTGTTCATTCCCAATCCTTCTCCTGTTTTAACATCTTGGGGTTCTGCCCACCAATTGGCTGATGTAGTATATTGATAATTAGAGTGAGGATTCAAAGTATAATCTCTCTGTACAGTAGATTGACCATTTACAATTGCATCGAGTTGTTTTAAATCATTTCTCGAACCACTTCCACCATCTCCAGTACCACTAATGGTTCCAGTAAGTTTTTCTTCATAGTTTTGAGTAGTTTCAATAGTAGTATCTAATTGAGATGCTATTAGTTGAGTTATTAAGTCTAATGCTCCTTTCTTAGGATTCTCTGTATTTCCAGATTTAACTTCTAATAAAGTAATAGCATTTGGGTCTAACGTATCGTAAATATATTGAACTGCTGCTTTTGCAGCCTGATATTGATTCTTATTTAGTAATCCGGTTTTATAAACTCCATCTAAGCCCATACCTGAAAGGTCAGCTCCTTCACTTACAATGTTATTTAAATATTCCATACCTTGAATAATCTGACCTTCCTTTTTGTAAGAATAGCCTTCTTTAGATATAGACATAGTTCCCAACTTACCCATTGCTCCTTGAATTATCTTGTTAATAGCTGATATACCAATACCATTTCTAACTGTATTAAATATATCATTCTTATTAGCCATTTCATCAGAGTGAGCTCGTATATAAAGCAAGTCAGAGTTTTTAAGGGCAAAGTATTTATCCCTATTGTTTAAATACTCATCAGTAGATACTTGTTTAATATCTCCCTCTGTATCTTGAACAACCACATTTCCAGTAGTTGTAATGGCAACCTCATTTAATCCCCCATTAGCTTTAACAGTTTCTAATGCAGAATCATATTCTTTCTTATTAAAATTAGCATTTTTAATTTGCCTTAATGCCTGAAGGTATCTTGAAGATATTGAAGAGGAATTAATCTTCCCCTTACTAAATAGATTGTCTTGTTTATAAAGCCAACTTAGGTTTTTAATTATCTCGTTGGTGTCACTTGGTAATCCGTCAATGTTGTCCACCATTTTAAGTAAATCCTTGTCAGTGATTCCCTCTTCTTTGGTACTTGCTTGTACAGCTTGAGGTTGTTCAGCTGCACCTGCATTTGTAGTGTCTTGCATCCCAAGTGGTGTATAATAAGTGAATGGGGGCATACCACCCCCACTCTGCATCTTTACTATCGGTTCTACTTTCATGTCATTGACTTAATTATAAGTTGTTTAGATACTGATGATAGATTATTAATCATTTTTATATTTGTATCTATTGTTTTTTCTATATTTTTCTGAAAGAGTTTAGCATTTTCAGTTTTAGCTTTAGATGTATCCTTCTGTGCTTGAAGTTTTGAACGTTCAGCATAAGTTAATTGTCCTCCTCTTTTTCTAATAATGGGTGACCAACGTCCTCTAGGCATTCTTAATCCATATACATCTGAATATAATTGATTTTGTGCTTGAACATTTTCACGTCCTAGACTCTCAATAAGGTCAGAGTATTGTTTGTATTGCGGAAGAGTACTAATATCAACCCCTTTTAAACTCTGTTGTTCTAAGTAATCTCTAAGAGGTTTAAGTCTAGCTTCTGTACCTGCTTGAATGTTACTCATTCCAACATTAAGGTCAAATTGTCTTTGTCTGTCTCTATCCATAGTAGCCTTATACTCTCTTTCCTTCATAAAGTTTTCTAAAGAAGTCCAATTTGCAGACATTCTTGCTGCATCGATATCCTTCTTAGCTTTATCAATTCCTAGCATAGAAGCTCTATTTCTATTAGCAACTTCATTTCTTCTTGCAACTGCTTCTGCATTGTTTTGCCAAGCTGCTTCACCAGTTCTACGAATCATATCGTTATCAGCTAAAGCTCCCTCTGCTCTCATTTGATTAGCTTGTGAATTAGCTGCTAATTCTCCTGCCAATTGTAAAGAAGCATCAGATGTTCTTGGTTTTGCTGCAAGACTTTCTAAGTTTGCTGCTCTTTCATTATAAGCCTGTCTTGTTGCTAAGTCTCCTACTATTTGTCTTGGAGTCTCATAAGTATCAAGTAATAATGGTTTTAATCCTTCTTTGGTTTTCTTTGCAACTCTGTTATTGTTCCAGATATTTCCCATCATTCTTCCAGCTTGGATAAATGCAGTTGGGTCTAAATTACCTAAGATTTGTCTAATTCCACCTCCTGATGTAGCTCCTCTTGTTTTAGAGGGATTAGCTCTCGTAGGAGCTGCTCCTCCAATATTAGGAAGTCCACTTACTTTTCCAGTATTAGGATTTATAACAGCTTTGGATGTATCAATAGTTTGGGTATTGAACTTAGGAGCAATTGGAGTCTGTAAAGTAGTACTAGGTCTTAACATAGCCATACCAGTTGCATCATCAATGTAATATTCAAGACCTTTCTTATTTGCTAAAGCATTTATAGCTTTAAGTTGCTCATCAGAGGTAACTCCTCTCATTCCACCATGTCTTAAATATTCTTGTCCTCCAAAATAACCATCAGTAAAGTTACTTGTTGCATTGTCTCCTGATACTCCGGCTCTCGTAATCTTGCCAGTTTTAGCAAGACCTTCAATAACTGCATTAACTCCAGGAGCTACTTTATTAAAGGTAGTTTGTCTATCATAAACTCCTTGATTATAACTTACTGGAGAAGTTCCAGGTTTATAGCCAGAAGCAGTAAGATTTCCATGATAAGATTTCTGTAAGTTATTAAAGTCTTGATAATTCTTAAGATTATAACTATTTAACCAGTTATTAAATCCTTCTGTTCCATAAATATCAGTTCCCCAATTAGCATTACTAATTACATTGGAAATCTTTAATTTATCCCCATTTGAAGCTTTAATAATTCCACCTTGCTTGAATCTTCCTGGATTGAACCAAGGTTCCATATAATTGTCTTCAACTGAATTTATATATTTATCGGCTTGTCTTTTATTGTATATTCTTTTACTATCTTGATATAACTTACTATGTTGTTTAGTTCTGGAACTTACTGGAGTGGTAAATTTAAATTTATCCCCTCTGACAGTTTCAATAGGTTCCTCTTTATTTGGCCGTAGATAACGTCCAGTAGAGCCTTTTTCGAGCCAATGAGTATCAGATAGCCAACCAAGTCTTCCATTAGGATTGATACCTCTCATTCCCCAGAATTGTCCAAAGTTCTTAGGGGTTTCTGAAGATTGAGGAACTAAATGTCTCTGCGCCCAATTAGGTTTAGAATACTCAAATCCTGGCACTTTCTTTGTTGGAACTCTCTTCTTATTTAAAAGACTTCCTTTATACCACTTATCTGTACCTTTAGTTTCTACTGATAAAGCATCATCAGGAATATTCTTTTCTACTAAGCCTTCATCAGCCAGTATTTTCTTAGCTTTCTTTTTAGCTAAATCTTGTATATAGTTTGCATCCTTTCCTTCAATGTCTGCATTATTTACTTGAACTTTAATAGGATTTTCTCTTCCTTTAACAACTACAGATATTTCTTGTTTAGTAGATGGGGCTCTCTTCGTTCCTCTAAGTCTTGACATTATTTTGCCGTCTTGAGATTTTAGGAAGTTTTTACCACCTAGTACAACTCTTGAAATGGTTGCTAGATTTTTAAAGTCGTCAGTACTTAAATCCTTTACATTACCACTAGTTACTTTCTTTAATGATGATGTAAGAGATTCCCTTTCTTGGTCATTAAATAATGTACTTGCTCCAATAGCTGTTGCTATAAGTGGAACAAACTTAGCTAATTTGCCCATAGCTTTAGCTGCTTTAATACTCTTCATTGCAGGAATTAATGACACTGCATCCATTCCCAAGTTAAGAGCCAGATTTCCTACATCTCCCCATTCGAGTCCATCAGAAACATCAGCACCAAATTCAGCAAGTGAACTAGCGGCTCCAATACCCGCGGAAGCAATGTTAGCTCCTGGAACAAACCCAAGTCCTGCACTTAATAGGTCAGCCATAGCTGCCCCCATTTTTACCCTATCAGAAGTTTTAATAATACCACCTGCGTCAGTCAAGTCTTTATTATCAAATTTTATTGATTGGGTTTTATCATAACTATCAGTAGCTTTCTTATTTAATTTCTTTTCTTCTTCATTAAGCTCTACTGCTGGTTTACGTCTGTCCACTATGTAATCAGTACTTACTCCCCATTGTGCTTTAATGATTCCTCCCCCTTTCCTTTTTAAGGGAGATGCATTATAGTCTGTTTTGATAGGTTTAAATCCTTTCCAACCTGTTCCACCTAATGGAGAACCTGAACTGTGAGGCCCATCTCCTGTGTCAAATGTAAGGTTAGTAACTCTACCCTGACTATCTCTAAGGATTCTTAATCCTCTCTTAGTCTCATTTGGAAGTAGTCTAAAGTCAATTCTTCCCTCTTTAATAAGGTCAGTTAGGGGTATTCCCTCTTCTGATTTCATTGAATCTAATAAACCGGGTAAGAAAAGTCCTTGAATAAAACTTCTATATCTTGCATCATTGGCAAGATTAGGATTATCTCCAAGTCTTCTTAATAAACCTAAGATATTGTCTTGTGTATAGGCATCTTTACCACTAAAGGTAAATTGTCTTACTTTATTAAATCCTACTTTTGCATCACTTCCAGAAATTGGTTGTGTACCGGCTTCTCTTTGTTTTCCTAATCTAATGGTTGTGCCATTATCATTGGCAACCCATTCTCCCAAAATATCATTGTAGGTAACGTTTACTGGAGTAAACTTACCATTCTTATTAAGGAAGTATTGAGATTTAGAACCAGCAGGATTCTCAACAGTAGGTCTTGTATATGCTTTTACTAATTCTCCATTGAAATTATCGAAGAATAGAGAAGCATCTGCTACATGAGAATATCCGTATTTATCTTTAAGTTCTCCGTAAACAGGGTCATCATATATGTTTTTATCATCCTGTTGATTAAGGATAATATTATAAGCGTTCTTTACTTCTGGACTCCAATTAGCATATTCGCTTGGGTTATAAATGTTTCCATTTACTCTAAACCAACCTGCTAAAGAATCGGTCTTGGGGTTAAATTCTTCTCCAATAACTCCATTCTTAATTTCTGTACCGTCTGGATTTAAATAAAATATGTTACCTTTCTCATCAGTTCTAGCCAAGAATCCAGCATCTGTAAGTTTAGTATTTGCTTTAGATAAATCCTCTAGTGGAGTTCCTTTATAATTATCTTTCTTTACTGCTTGTTGCTGTGCTGTTGCATCATCAACATCTCCAAACCAACCTCTGTAACCTTCTGGGTCTATTCCAAGTTCTGCCAAAGCTCTCCAATCATCATCTCCTAATTTATCATTAGACAGAGCTGCCTTAGCCTGTTCTATTTTGTTTCTAAACTCATCCTTGTTCTTAAAGGCTGTATTTGATAAATCATACTTAGTATCAAACTCAGGGTCATTTAATAATGAATCAGCGTAAGAGTTAAATTGACTTGAAAAATCTTTTAATCTATTGGTTATCCCTCTTTTCTTCGTAGTTTCATCTAAAGCGTCTCTACTATACCAAACTGATTGATTGTATCTATTTCCTCCGAAGAATTTATCAAGCAGTGACTTATTTAGTCCTGCACTAAAATTAAGTGATTTCTTAGTAACAGTAGGTTGAACTTTCTCTTCTTTTACATAATCTGGAATAGCGTCTGCTATTGAGTCCAAGTAATGTGCCACGGCTCCATTAGCATCGAATCCCTTTCCAGAGGTATTTGTTAATTGTCCAGTAGAATCAATCCAATTTCTTCCTACATCTCTAGAAGAGATTGTTCCAGAGTTAATTCCTTGCAGGTATTTACCATAAGTTTCTCTGAAAGCGTTCTTCTTTTTAGAACTCCAACCTGTACTTTCAAGGTATGATTCTAAATTTGAGTCAGCATTTCTTAATAAAGAGCCTGTTTCAATTTCTCTCTCTCCAAGTTTAAATGTTCTTACTTGAGGAGTTTCTTCTTTTGGTTTCTGTTCAGTTTGTGAGACACCTCCACCGTTTGATAATTTTTTAATCGCCTGTGACATGTGTTTTACATTTATAATAAAAAAGGAGCATACATAAATCTTGTACACTCCTTTCTAACTTCTACTCTTATACTCTTCTGACTAAGGTTCCACCTCTTTTATAGACGGGTTCACCTTGAGGAGCTGCTTCTCCGCCTTGTCCTTGTGATGCTTCTTGAACGAGTTGCATAAATCCTTCACATACAGCTAGAGCTGTATTACAATCACCACTTTGTAGTGCTTCTGCAGCCATTTGAGCTAATTGCATCAATGGGTCGCCTTCTCCTCCACCTTGTTCTGGTGCTGCACCTTGTTCAGCTGGCATTGGTTCAGCAGCAGGTGCTGGAGCTGCTCCGCCTTCCTGAAATTTCTTTACTTTAGGTTCTAATTTCATAATTCTTTAGTTTTAACGTTAAATACTTAAATACTTGACAAAATTAGCAATATTTATGGACATATCAAAATAATAATCCATTAATTTAGTATTTATACGTTTAGTTCATTTAAAATAGTTAATCTTCTTTACTCTTTGGAGTATCTACGTATTCTGGAGTATTTGTGTCCTGTATATGTAAGTATTTAAAAGCTTTCTTTCCTAAGGCTTTATAATCCTTATCTAATTCCGAAGAATATGCTCGTTTAGCCATTTTGATAAGTGTTTTAGTATTTTTTCTACTAAAAATTCTCTCTCCACCTTCAAGTTCCATTTGAGTGGAACCGTCTGGAGCCAGCACTTTCATAACTGGCTGTTTGTCATCATCGTCATCTTCTATATCGAGTTCATCGCCCGGTTGGATTCCCGAGTTCTGATTAACTTCAAGAACATACATTACTCCATCTTCTTCTAATAAAGTTTCATCGTAGGGCTGTCCTTGTTTAACTGATATTACCTCTCCATCTTCATCCATAAATACTATGTCCAACGGAATTGCAGTATCTTTCATCCAAAAGGCGATTTCTTGAGGTTCGTCGTACACAAATAACATCCCCTCATCTTCTCCTAAAGACTCCTTTTCTTGTAGGCCTTTAACCTTCTCTTCCTCGGTTCTTGCAACCTCTACGTTATATTCTTTATCTCCTATTTCTATTTTCATACCTGTACCTCCGCGATTAATCCTGTATTATCTTGAGTATTTTCAATTATTTGCTTAGCAATTAGCTTTCCAGCTTGTATTGCTGCTTCATCACTTCCATCTTTATATAGACGTTCCAATTCTTCTGTTACCTCTTTGGTAAAGATTATTTCATTGCGTTCTATTTCAGCATGTTGAACTACTCCACCTTCTTCTTGAGTTACTACTGCAATACCTTTAGGAGTAATACCTTCAACATCCATGTGATGCTTATGTGCATGTAAAGCTCCTTCTGGAATTACATTCATCTTACCTCCATCTTTGAACTCTTCAACAGGTTTAGATTCAGATAGTTTTTTCTGTCTAATTCTCGCAACAGTAGCTCTAGCTTTCTCCATATCCTCTACGGACGGAAGTTTTAATCCATTTCTTCCAATATAAGAACCTTTTTGCTGATATCCTCCCGTCATTCCCAATAGATTTCTATTATTTATCATACTAAGTGATGCCGATTGGTTAGAAAAAGCGTCTCTTGCTTCATCTGCTATATTTCCCATTTTGGTCTGTTGGAGTTTAGCTCTGGCAATCTCACGGTTAGCTTTGTTTCTTCCTTTACCACTTAATAATCCATACTTCTTTCCACTTTTCTCTAAGGCATTATCGACTACATCTGTAGTTCCACCATAAGAAGAACCTACTTGTTCAAAAGCCTCATTATCTTTTACGATAGTATCAGCTTTCTTTGCTCCAAAGGAATTAATAAGACCTATCGGAGTTAATTTCATAAACTTGCTATCGAGAATCTTGTCAGTTGTAGTCATCTGGTCTGTTCCCACTCCCATAGCTGTAAGTCCGTCTGATAACATACCACCAATCTTCATAGCTCCTCCAATGATTGTTCCAACTCCGGGAATGGCACTAACTACATTGGCAGCAGCATCATAGCCAGCATTAAGTCCAGTAGTAAGTCCAGATTGTTCTTTTTGAGGAATTAGACTACTAACAGTACTAGCCATATTTCCTAAAGAACCCATTCCACCCATTCCCTGAAAGAATCCTCCTCTGCCTTTAGTAGCAGAGGAGAAATCCATTTTAGGAAGTTTTGATGGACCTATCTTATTAGTTATACTAAACTGAGGAGGAATGATAGGTGGTAGCTGAGATGTTATCGTCCCACCAATTTGATTTTCATTCATGCGTAACTTATATTATATATTGTTTTTAATGCAGTCACATAGACTAATTTATCACCAGTATACCTGATTTTTACCTTCATGACTTTATCTTTTATCTTAGATTCTTTTCTATGATTAGTAATGGTTTCCCACTTAGTTGTATCAAATGAATCACTATTAACTCCGTATCCCAATTTAACCAACTCTTTAGGAATATCATTTTCTGTCTTTATTTCCAGAATTGATATATCATTTGGTAAAGGATTATTAGCTAAATTAAGAGGAGGATACCAAGCTCCTTCTTTTCCAACTTTCCATTGAAGTTCGTTCTTCTGATAGAAATTAATTGGCGGAATTTGTACGTACCAGTTGTCTTCTATAAAGTCCATGTTGCCTCTAAGTCTTCCATATTGAGCCCACACATATGGATATGGAACTGAGTCATCGATTATAGCTCCTGGGTCTGTATCTTTACATCTCTGTTTATACATCCTTTTAAATGGGCATCCTTTAACATGAGTAAGTATATGATAAGAATCATATCTTTTATCATAAACAATTTCGGAGCCTGATAGACTTTGATAATCTCTATGTGGAGATGTTGCCGCTTGATAGTAATCTTCTATTTCATTTATAGTATCCACTCTAGTATAATATAGAGGAAACATTGTAGACCTTTCCTTATATGGAGATGTAGAACCTATAATGTCACGTTGCTTAGGATGCAATTTTAAATAATCACTATCATACAGTATATCAGAGCCATTGTATTGATAAAGGTCTTTAGTTGCTTCTTGTCTAAAGTACATATTCTCTCTATCATCAGCAAAATCATAAACATCTCCAGTTATCTCATAGTGGAATGATTCAGGGGCTACATTATTAGATAATAAAACCAAATTCTCGAATAATTTATGGACTGAGGGATTATCAACTACCACTACCTCAAACTCAAACGGATGTTGTTTGCCATACCAATAAGTCTGACGAAGGGGCTCCTTAGTTTCCATTAATCCTGCCTTTCCGTGTTTCCAGAAAGATGTAGTTAAAGTATTATAGTACTCTTGAGTAGCAACAGTTATTGTAGAATATACAGTTTTATCAATTACTTTCGAATTGCCCTCTGAAGTACTTAGATGATGATATACTTCAGCTTTAACTGGGAAAGACCACAATACATTATCTTTCAGCGCTTCCGATATAGAAACATCTCCAGAAGTACTAATAAAGTACTGATTTCTCAACCTATCATCAGCAAGGTAGTAATCTACTAAATATCCTTCTAAGTTCATATTTAACCTCAAGCTCCCCAATTCAGTAGATGTTGGGGGAGAGATTAAGTTTCCTTCAGATAATGTTATTAAAGGATAATCTTTAGTTAGCTTAGCTATAGCTTTTGAGGTATCTCTGTCGAAAGTAAAGAATATGTTATCAATATTTTCAGAATAAGATGGAACCCAAGAATAGAAAGTAATAAACTTTTGAAGAACTTCATTATAGCATAGATTCCATACCTTTTCTTCTATAGTATTAATATCATCATAAAAAGTAAACATTACATCTTGCTTAAATCTATTATAATGAGTTTTTACATTTCTAATTCCAATAATTGGAGTCATCTCTTTTTCAGTTAGTGAAATATTATCATTTAAGAATTTCTGTACTTTAAAATCCGATATTACCTCGAACGTTTCACCATTTGTTCTCCAAATCTTCTTCCCAACTGTGTCCACTCCATAAACAAAATACGGGGTCTTGATGACACTCTCTGCCCACTGGGTACCGAATGTATCAGACAGTACTCTCGGGTTCTCTGGCAGCACGTTAGAGGTGTTTATGAAGACACTTCCACCTGCCCCACTTCCAGATTCTACCCTTTCATTCACCGGAATCAAAGCTACTCCGTGCTCAAAAACGCAAAGAATGTTGCCGAAAAGTTCAACTAATTTGATTATGTTTCCATATGTAAGAGGATAATCTCTATAATTAGTGAGCCTAAATACCCTATATCCATTTTTAAATGAATCATTTATATTAATGTCAGAGTACATAATCCGAACACCAAAGTGATTCTTTATTGCAGGAACATCGGGTAACTCAAAGTTATATTTGTCAGAAGTAGTAGAATTTATTCCATCATTTATAATAAATGATTCTGGAATTTTCGATTCTCCTCCAGTACTCATTGCTTGCAATGGGTAGAAACCTCTGGGTTTTCCTGTCAATCCTTCTTCGGAACTGTATGATTTATCCAAACATCTCATAGAAAGGTTTATATTACTGCAAACTTTTACTGTTGCCCAGTGTCCTAAAGTTATAGCATTGACGTCTCCTCTATTTATTTTAGAATAACTTTCTTGGTTATCAGGGTCATAATTGTCTTTCCAAGACATTGCATCTACTATATCATCATTTATAGGAGAAGATGGGTCTTGAAAGTTTCTGCACATCCTGTGCGTATAATTACCTATAAAACAATCTCCTCTAAATATTCCAGATACTTTTGCCATCTCTTCAGATTCATCTACATCTTCCCATAAAGTTCTATCGCAAACCGCATAAAAAGAAGAAGAATCTTCAAAACGTATAGAGAAATAATCATCAATAGAATTTTCATTGTAATTAGGGATTTTTATGTTAATCAAGGACATTTTGTTTGTATTATATCCTTCGATTCCTAAAAACGGACCCCAAGCTCCTCTTAGTAAGTTTCTGGCATTTTTAGATTTATTTCTATATTCATAATATGATACTCTCCACTGTTCTTCAGCTTCCCCTGCTCTAGAAGAGAATACCTCCTTTTTACCTTTGAGAAGCTTTATATTATCAGTGATAGCTGTAATATTATATGTTTCGCTTCCTATAGAGCTATTGGTAGTATAGTCAAGATTATAATAATGTAAAGCCAAATTGTTGAATTTGTTTGTCCTAAATTGTGACCTAGCCATCGATACTTCAAATTCAGTTCCAGTAAATAACTGATTGAAATAAGGTTGTCTGAGCTCAAATTCTGGACATAAGGCAGCATAACCTTCAGACACGTAGTCAGAAGAAACTGTTTTATACCTTCTGCTAAAGTCGTTAGTAAGTACTCCATCATCATCAATGAACCTTTCTACTAAATATCCATTATTTATAGGAAGTACTGGTAAATGACTAGTAGATTCAAGTCCAATAGTTACAGCTTGACATAGAGTAGTTGGAATCCTCTTCTGCCTTACAAAAAAGAACCCCTTAGTGAACCTCTTTAGTAAAGCTAGGGCTTCTTTATCAATTTTAAAATCTATGCCGATTGGCACAATTCCAGAGCTTTGTAGCTGATTTCCAGAATAATTAATCCTTACTACTCCCTTTGAGTTTTCATTCTGATTATCCAGCTTGTAGGAGTCTTTATTGGTAGGAATATACTCTCTGTTTGCCTTAATTTTTTCTATACTGGAATTTGGGTCTACTGGATTTTTATAAACCTTATATTTAGTATATGAAACGTTTTCAACTAAATCAGATATTCCTCTAACATTGAATACTGGAGAAAGAGTAAAATCATTAAGTATATATACTATGCCAAACCTATAGATTTCTTCATTCCAATATCCTAGTTTATGATAAATATTCTGAACATTGTAGTATTCATATTGTCCGGAAGAATCCTCATATTTTTCATTTATCCAACCTATATTATTCTTTAGATTAAGGTGTGGAAGGAATCTTAATGACAAATCGGATAATTCTTTATATTCTATTTCAGGATTATTTACATTACCCATAAACAGCATATTTTGACAAGCAGTTTGTGCATTAGCACTATCTACGACATTATATTGCATGTTTATGTCATTCAAACTAACTTGAGTAATGTTTTCAAATCCATTAATGTTAACCCTTGCAATGTTATTATATACAGCAAAGTTTTTGTCTATTTTAAACGAAGATACAATTTCATTCGCATTTGCGTCAGATGTACTTCTTGTATAATAAACAACAACATTGTTATAAGAAGAGTCTATATTCGTTAAAATAAAAGACACTGATTTATAACTGTTCTCATCCCTAATCCCGCCTTGTATAGAAAATGGGTCGTTTATATTTCCTATATGACAAGTTACAATTCCTGACTCTGCTATAAAATCAGACTCGTTGCCGTCAGAATCTGATAGCTTAAAATAAAATACATAGTTTCCCACCTTAAGATTACCACTTGTTCCTAAGCCAGTAAACATAAGTCTAGGAATTGTATTTAACTTTTTATATAAAGAAACATCAGAATCAAAAGAACTCTCGTCATATATATTAGTATCATTATCTCCACTCCTATCTACTATTTGATATGTGTTCATACCAGTAGAAGAAAATCTCGTATTTATTAGTTTAGGAAAAGTGTTTCCATCATTAAGAATAAGGTTTACAGAACCATCATAAGATTGCTGAGGAATAATATCCACAGGATGATTTAAATCGAACGGGAGAAGTTCAGTATCTAAGTCAACAAGACTTCCTTTTGGATATGTGACCTTATCACTTTCCACAAGGTCTTCCCCTAACCTTAATACCTTTAGAGGATTATATTCGTAAACTAATGCTCCTTTTTGTTGAAGCTGTATTGCACCTTGAGAGATGCTTACAGCTTCATTGTTTAGTGATATAAAGTCCATTGTTAATTATATGGTTGATATATGTTTGTGTTTCCTCCAAAATAAACAGCACTCTTCATATCTGGAGCGTGTCCATCTTCTCCTTTAGTCCATGTGCCTATTATAGAGGGGCTTCCCTTACTTGGATTTATCAATATTCTATTTAGTTCAGACTCACTTCCTGTAACAGAATATTCATTCACAAATATATTATTAATATCCTCTGGTAAAGAAATAGTTCTATTTCCCCAGATTCTAATATTTCTTTGATTGCTTGCAGGAACGACTGAGCCATTACTATCCCATTCAATATTTTTAACTGAACCGTCAGCATTTAAAGTTCCATCAGTTGTGCTTGCGATGTATATTTTTCCTTTATCTGCAGTGGTATCAGTGTTTCCTGTGCTGAAATATGAATATGCGTTAGTATATCCTCCTAATATATTTATATCATTGTCTATTCTTAAAGTGTTTCCAAACGGAATATCTATAGCAGCATCAGTGGGTTTGTAGATATAAAACTCAGGAATGAAATTTTCCAATTTATCTCCTAGTTTAGATTTCCACCATTGAATGTGTTCCCTAATGCTTACTAAATTTCCTTGCGAGTTTGTATCTCCCAAATAGAAGTCTACTGTAGATTCTCCAGGAGAAGTTACTTTTACCTTCCCTTTATAGTGAGTTTCAAATTGTAGGTGGTATACTAATGCTTCCGAGTTTGGCCCTGCAAAGAACTTAGAAACATTACTTCTTCTTACTGTACAAATCTGACTCATGATGCATTTTAACATCTCTGGAAGTCTGATTATATCAGTTTCAGAATTTACATTAGATGTTTCAGTCTTTCTTGAACCCAAATTTATTACCCAGTGTGAACCATTTGTATCCATCCATGTTGCCAGTAAGAAGTTGTCTTCGTCGTCAACTTCGTTGCCACGAGACCACCAACCATTTCTACTTATTCTAGTACGACCATAATGTAAAGATGCGTGGTCTTTATCATGTCCCCCAAATATTCCTACGGTTCCGTTTCCCATACTATTTAAAGCGGTTTGTAGTCCGTCATCGTCATGACTTCCCGTGCTAGTTCCTTTATTAAGTCCTTCTGTATGACCTTGGTCTTTATAGAATTTGGAATTATAACATATATAATCTTCATCTCCAGAAGTCGCAGTCAATACACCATTACTTTCTTTAAATGAGAAGATTCTGTCTCTATCAGATGCTCTCATGTCGGAAGTATATAATGGAAGCAAAGCATAATTATCCAAAGTCTTCGATTCTACATTTCCAGATGTGGCATATGCCGTTCTTGTAGTAGATAAATTTACTTCGATGGCCTTTTTGGATGCATTATATGAAGAACTTATAAAGTTGTTATCAGTTGTAACATTGGGAGTGAGATTACTGTCTGCACTATAAAGTGGAGTTTCTTCCCATGTCCCTGAACTAATAGTAGGAGACGAACCATAGTATTTTTCTACAGTAAGCTCCTCAGGAAATCCTGCAAATTTTTTAGAATCATACTTGTAAGCTAATTCTGGAGACACATTAATTTTGTAAGTTCCTTTCTTCTTAGTTGTATATTCATCTCCTGCAATACTACTATCAAGAGATGCTTTATATGTAAGATAGTCTCCCGGAGTAACATTGTCCAATAAAGTATACCCTGCTGGGAAAGGAGAAGAATTTTCTTTTTTCTTCAAATAGACTTCCTCTTTGGAAGATACAACTTCAACTTTTACAGGAGCTTCAACAGAAAGTTGTTGCTTAGGAATTTGTAGAAAATTAAAGTCTTTATTATTTCCGTTATAGTATTCATTAAACAATGTTCCTGTATATAGTAACCTATATGCAACTACGGACGATACTCCGGTAACATATTTGTCTATTCTAACAACATACAACCAGTTCTTCTTTAGACTATCAAAAGGAATAATTTCCTCAAAAGAACCGTTGTAATATTCTTTAGATATTTCATAGTAAAATCCCGAGTTGTAAGAAGAAGGGTCGTCTGGGTGTACATTTATATCAATAAATCTAAACACCATTTTCTCTACTCCTTCATCTTCGTTCATATTGTAATAATCATATCCCCAACCTATCTTTATATAGTTATCAGAAACAAAAAACCTCCACTCATTGAAATCCTCCTTGTTAGGACGAATTTTGCTAAAGTCAATTGTTCCATTTTTTACCATTCTCTCCAATACTCCATAGACCGAAACGGGCATAATACTGTAATCGACCTTGCCCATGTCAGATGTATTATTTTGAGATATAGTAAGAGTTTGATAGAGTTTTGTACTGTCTCGTGTAGTACTTCCATAAAGACTTACATTAGAGTCAACGTTTGTCTTTCCTTGAAAAAGAGGAGAATCTCCATCCATTTCTCCAGTTAGTATAACACTTATCAATTTAGTATCTTCGTCATATTTATATTTTCTAATTAAATTAAACTTGCTAAAGGTTTTTAACTCAACTACTAAAACCAATACTCCAGATGATTTCGCCGAAAACACTTGAACTAGACTGTTATCGGTCAAAGCTTCTTCTGTATTATCAGTTTCATATATCCACAAATTGTTATCGTATAACCTCAACGTGGATGAATCCACGTAATCTATGTTTCCAGAACTATTTATTACTCCAAGTCTAAGGCTTACAGCCCCATCCTCGATAGCCTGTTTAATAGTATCACTTATGCTTTCGGCAGTAAGTATAAATTTATCTCCCGGGTGGAAAGTCTTTGCTTCTTCAGAGTTATTCTCTTGAAATAACTTCTGTTTTCTGTACTCGCTAATGATAAATGGAACTTGTACACCCTCAACTGTTCTAATGGTAACAAATTGATTAAAATTTATATCTACAGGAGATGTAGATAAATCTGAATCACTGTACAATTGTTGTGGCGAAGGAAATGAACCAATTTGTCCCTTTTTAGTTATAGGGTTATATGCGGCTACGTATATAATTCCTCCATGTTCTTTCATTCCAATAGGAATATATCCTTTATCGAGTCTAGCAGTATGAACTTCTCCATTACCCATATCATTCTGTAACACAAATTCGTTTCCGTCATACGTGATTGAAGTTGCATTAAGAGCTCCGGTAAGAACGTTATTTGGAGTAACTATTGGATTTAAATCCATAATCAAACCGCCATCAAACGTATTAACTGTTTCCTGTTTGCTCATGTTTACAAAAATTCATAATTATTATTGTATACTAATATATCTTTAAATTTTAAAGGTTCTCTTGTTATAATTAACTCCGCATCTTTAGATGTAAAGTTTTCTCTATATGTAACATTCCCTACAAGGGCAACAAAGGGAACTCTGAATATATACTTCCGATTATGCTCTCTTATCTTGCACTCATCTAATATTTGATATAGTACTTGATTCCCATAATTAAATATTTTCTTCTTTCTGCCTCTTGAATTGTGCTGTTTGAGGAAATCCTCATATTGAGAGTCAGTCAATGCAAAATAGTAATATCCGTCCCATTGTATGTTCTTACGTTTATAGAGAACCCTTAATTTTACAGTTAATTTCTTGATGTAGTATTCAAAGTGTTTTATAGAATCTCTTCTAAGTGTTCCTATATAGCACCACAACGAATCATCAGTTATTAAAGTATCTCCACCGTAAAGATTATGCAAATATAGTGATTTCCAACCATAGTTCAAAATTCTTTTAATGTCCTTTTCTGGAACATCTGGAAACTTTTCACAAAGTGATTCGTAGTAATCTTTAATTTCTTTCAGTTGCATAATTTAACAGTATTGTTTACCTTTATTAGTATTCTCTGTAATCTTGTTCTTTATATTTTTATCAACATACACAGTCTTAGACTTTATAAAGTTTCCACTTTTTATATTGAGAACTATTTCGTTTCCAGAGAATCCAGATGATAAAAAATCAACATCTCTCCATTTACCGCTTCTTCTTGCCCTTTTAAAGTCTTCTCCGTATGTTCTTTTAACATGCATTTCTGCAAATCTTCCATGTGTAGGAAGTATAAAAGTAACATTATTATCAACAATGTCATTTAATACTTCCTTTACACACTCTCTAAATATTTTCTTTACTAATACATCCCTGTGGGGGTCTTTATTTATTTTCTTACAATCTTCACATGACATTTCCAATTTGTCGTATGGAAAATTCATAAACATTTCGTCCATGTTGAACGCACATCCAGTCGAATATTTCATAATTGTTAAACAGGTTTATATGAGAAATTGTGTCTTTTTCTATTCCAGTTTGTTTTAGCATCCAGTATATCATTCATTTCATTTTGATTTAGATATTCTGGAACTCTAGCAGCATCACAATACTTAAGCCAATCTTGTAGCATTAATTGTGCTGTCTGAAGGATATTTGCATTGTTAGTCATTAATCCTTCTTTATATTTCTTTCTATAAGCAACAAATGTTGCAATAGCTAAACTTTCTTTTTCTGATAACATAGGAAGACCTTCATCATCTAGTATAACTCCTTTATAAAGAATATATACAGTTCCATAGTTTTTATCGAAGTAAAGAGTATCTCCCACTCTTTCAAACTTTGCGTATTTACCACTCATATATAAAGGGTCTTCATACATTTTTCTTCCTTCTATGTAGTTTTCTACAAATTGGGAAGTGTAATCTCCATTAGGAGAATAGTTAGTCACATACTTCCAATCTTCTGAAGCATAAGTAACTGCTTCGATAATGTCACAATTACAGGGAAGTTCTACTGTATAATCTGGACATTCTATCTTAGTGCAGTATCTATATAATCTTACATTTTTGTTTCCTATTAAGTTCCAAGCTATTAAACCAAATTCCTCAAAGTCTTGAGGGAGCATTTCTACTCCATATAATAAATTTGCTTGGAACATTGCTTGATGAAAATTTACCATTATGCAGGTGTTTGGTCATTAGGTAATATTGGAGCAGCCAATTGTCTGTAATAACGTAATTTCTTCTCCGTTAATCTTTTCTTTATTTCCGTATTAATAAATGTAAAGTTATCAATTCCTTCTAAATCACAACAGCCGAAGTTCTCTAACTGTCTTGGGTCTTTAAAGATTGCCACAACACTTACTTGCTTAATAAGTGGAGCATTAAAAATGAAGCAATCGTACATATTATTTTCATTTGGAGTTACATCTATATAAACATAAGGTTTATTTCTCCCTCTTTTTCTGTATTGATGATACATCCATGCAGATGAAGAAGTATAATATATAAAGGGAAGTAGTCTATCTATACTACCTATATAATCAATAGCCAATTCTCCATAGTCGTTAAGAAGCTGTGGAATTTCAAAGTGAGCTACTGGTGTTTCTCCAGTTGTTCCACAATTACATCTTTCTAATGATTTACAATCTACATCTATACAATTTAATGATAAAAGTAAATCGTTCTTTGGAAGAATTCCTTTTAGTGAGTATTCTTTAATTATCTGCAATCTTTCATCTATTATGTCATCTTCTAATTGTTCAATAGACATAGTAGCTGTCCCATGCATTCCGCGTAAGCCTGATACTATATCATTATATATTGCTGATGCTAATTTGTTGTATATCATAGGGCTAAAACAAATAAAGGCGACGACCTCTAACGGACGCCGCCTTTAAATATAAAGATTAGTTATTAGGCATTTAACTGAGTGATAGTGATTTCTTTAGAAGCACTAACTCCGTTTTTAGCTGATACTGTTACAGTTGCTTTTGCACTTCTTGCAGCACCAGAATCATTAGTTGTTCCTGTGAAACCTACTTTAGTAGTTCCAGGAGTAACTGTTAGCCAATCTGCTGTTGTTGTAGCTGAAACGTAAGCTACTGTACTTCCACCATCAATAGTTGGAGTAAGTTCTTTCTTAGTTCCTGCTTTTACCATGTCAGTAATATCTGTAACCCCACCTGTAATTACGATAGGTTTCTTTTCTTCTGTTACTGTTCCTAAAGTTGCTAATGCAGCTTCAAATTCAGCAGCTACAGAATCATGTACATAGAATACATGAGTAGTTTGAGATACTACTTGCTGTCCAACAGCAGCTCCACCCATGAGTCCTCTATCTACTTTGTAATAGATAGTATATTGACTATACTTACCATTGATGATAGGAACTTCGTCTTGTAACGGAGCTTCATATCTTCTTACATCTAGAGTAGGGATTCTAAGGTCTTTAATGATGTTTTGATAAGTTCCAAATCCTTCTCTTCCCTGAGTTAGGATGTTTTTGCTATCAAATCCTTCTGCACCAGCTTCTTTTGCAGATGCAATTACAGCAAATGCACCTTCTGCACAAGTACATGCAATTTCTCTTAAATCTGGGTCGAAGTATTCAATATCCATTTTAGTGAATCTTTGATACTCGTCAACAGCTTCGATAATCAGGTTATTACCGCTTACTGAAACATTAAAATGTTTGAAGTCGTAAGCACGTTGATATTTCTTAATTTGATTTGCAACTTTAGTTGCTAATTGAGCTGCTGTATCCCCAGTTTTCTTTTCAAACTCAATGTATAAAGGTTTACCTTTGAATACAAAGTCATTTGAATAGTAAGAGTTCTGATTTCCAGATAGTCTAATATACATAGCGATTCTGAATACTCCAGATGCTTGAGTAATAGTAGTCATATCTAAAACAGCCTTTGCTAAAACAGGAGCAGAATACGCTCTTTTATACATTGCAGTGACGTTAGCTTTCTTGAAAGTTCCAACTCTTTTGATTTGAAGAGTTTCGTCTTTTGCAACCCATCTTGGTAATTTAGTAGTATAATCTAGAGCGTCATTGATTAAGGTTGTTGTCGTAAATTGAAACATACTTTAATTTATTTTTTAGTTTGTGCCAGCAGCTGAGTTGGAGGTGCTAGTGGCGGATTAACTGGATTATATGTTTGTATTCTAGGGTCACCGGAGTTCTCCAATACAATATTAACCAACTCTTTGAGAATCTCTAAGCATATGTAATCTGGAAATTCTAATATTTGTGAAGTGTCCTCTGTGAGGTCTAGTTGCTCTTTAGTAAGTAGAATCGTTTGAGGCACTTTAATGTAGTCTATTCGAACCTTTCTAAGTTCGTAGTCGGTAGACTGTCCGCATTTTATTTCCATTCTTACTGTAGAAGCATTTCCATATCTAACAGCAATTTCTCTATCAACTGTACTTACAGACTCACCTCCTATTGTTATAGTTCTAGGAAGATTGCTGTTGTCTCCTTCTGCATCTCCTAAAAGTGAGGTTACTTTATAAGTTCCATTCATATCAGTCCCACGATTGTCTTTATAAGGATAAGTTGGAACTTCTGTTGAAGTATTAATGTTGTTTATATAGTAATATGGAGTCTTATAAGATGGCTTAAAGTAAGAGTTATTGATGATTTGAGGTTCCATGTCAGCGGTTAATCTCCTTGCGGGAAATGTAACATACTTGGATTTTCCTGTACAGCCTTTTTTAGGATTTACATTCTCATATTGGCAAATACATCCCAACATGTGAAAGTAATCACTTGGAAGAGTTACTTCATAAGAAGCTCCACATAATTGTGAAATCATTTCCAAGTCTTCTCCTTCTAGAGCTAAATCAGAATATGGAAGCTCCGGTGTTAATATAGCCGAAGCCTTCAATACCCTTAAATCATCAGAAGTTTGCTGATTCATATCGTACATAACATATCTCTTATTGAGAAATTGATATATACCTCTAGTAATCAGATGATTGAAATCCTCTATCAGCATAGTAGCAGCGGTAACTTTATTAATCTCAATTAACATGTATTCCCATGCCTGTCTTGCTGTCATAGTAGAATTATTTTGTTATTTTTTTTATTTCTCTGGCTTTGTAGGAGTCTTAGGTGCTGTTAAAGCTGCAAATTCCCGAGCTGTATCTTCAGCGGTTTCGTCCTCACCAAAGTCTTCATATAAGTCAGGATATGTATCCTTCTTAATTAATTCGAGCACTTTTCTATTTCTTGGGTCTTTCATCCAAGTAATAGCTGCATCATCAGTAGCTCCCAAACAAACGCTATCTCCGTACATATATAGTTTTTGTTTAACTATAATGACGTGTTTGTCTTTTGCATCCATAAATAGAAGTCTAACATGAATATCATCTCCTGTATATAGGTTAATAATTCTGTCAGGGTCTTTTTCAGCAATGCTTAGTAAGAAGTCAGTAACATCAGCGCTTGATACATTACGCATGTGTTTTCCAAGTAGTCTAGCCATTTGAACTCTTCCTTCATCACCTCTTGGGTCATCAAGAATATAAGTTCCAGCATCGTGAATTTTCTTTTTCTTAGAAACTCTTTTAGCAGCTTCATATCCAGGTCTTTCGATATAGATTTCAGCAATACCTTGTCTTGGACGAAGTGTTCCTTTAACACCCGGACCATCAATTAGGTTTACACCTTTAGAGTCCTTACTATCTCTTGATTGAGCAATAAAAATACAATTCTTGATTGCTTCCCATTTAGCAGCGTCATAAGGATTGTTTAAGTCGAATGTAGTACCATCTTCAATAACGAAAGTTTCTGTTTCTTTAATAAAGATTTTACCACTATTTCTCTCTGGGTCAGAGAGAATCATGTCCCCAACACTATTCACAGGTTTTACACAAGGTGGATATTGTCCAGTTCTTGGGTCTTTACTAGGTTGGATGTAATATTTCATGCCTACTTTACCATATACACTTCTAAGGATGATAAAATTTTCAGCAGGACTTTGCATTAGTTTGTTAGCATTATCAGTACTCATATTAATTCATAAGGTTTTATAATATATAAAAAATGTAAGGGAGTGCTATTTCAACTCCCTTACTATATCTTGACTATTTATTAAAGTTCTCTTAAAATAAATGACCTATAAGGATTGAATACACCAACACCAGAATATCCCCAGTTGATTAGCTTAGAAGCAGCAACAGGACTTGATACAATTCCTGAACTTAATCCGTCTAATCCACCCACACCTGGATATTTATTAGTGATGAAGTCTCCACCTTTCAGTGTGAACATTTGGATTGGAGGTTCATTTCCAGTAGAGTCAGCAGTTAAGTCTAAGCATAAGCAATATGCTTTTTCCATACCGTATTCTCTAGAGAATGTTCTATCAACTTTGAAGGAGATAGTATTTCCACCGAATGTATAACTGTCAAATGCAGCACCAACTTTGATGTAATCATTAGCTGCCTTAGACCATAGATAAGTACCAATAGTCTTATATTTAGCTAAGAAATCTCCAAGAACGTTCTGAACTAAGAACCACATTCTTTCATTGCAAATAAATACGTATTTGTTTCCAGTTGGCTGTGTTGCTTTTTCATTCATTGTAGCAATTACAGTTTGGAATACATCAATAGAAAGTTTTGCAAACGCATATTTAGATGCGAATCTTTCTACTTGTGGGATGATACCGTCACCAATGTAGATTGGTCTTTGAGTATCTGGGTCAACAATGGTTGGCTTACCATTTACGTCAACATTACATTTGTTGAATAATAGACCGTTGTTTCTTACATATAAGAAGTTATCAAGAAGAACTTTTTCTTTCTTGTCCATCTTATATAATGTTTCTTTCAAGCTACCAGTGTCTTTTCCTTCTGCAATACTGATGAATACGTTTTCATGAGCTGCATAAAGTGCAGAATAACTGTCGTCACATCTGTGAGTTGTGATGAAGTTTCTGTGTTTTTCAATGTTAGATTGATATTTAACATATCCTTCTTCGTGCATTTCAGGCATTGCGTTAGATTGGAATCTAGTAGTATCACCTACTTGGCAACCACTAAAGTCAAGAACGCTAGAATAGTCACTATCAATAAGTCTAACAACTACTTCCCAATAGTTATCAGCTTTTCTAACTGGTCTGCTCACTACAATACATTGCTGCATTGTTTTATCAATCTTGAAGATGTCATACTTTTCGTAATATCTTTCTTTGAAAGCCATTACAATTTCTGAACCGTTTGAACCATCTTCTGTTGGTACATCTGCAAACTCAACTCTCTTAATGTAGTTGGTTTCAACTTCCCATTCAAAGTACATTGAGTCAATGCTTTGATATTTATTACCAGATTTTACATCTTGGTAGAAAATGTTTCTTAGAGATTCTGTTAGGTAAGAAGCTGTAAGTTCTGGGTAAAGTCTTGAAACAACACCTAATTTAGTTGGTCTAGTTCCTAGAAACTTATAGAAATCTTCATAAGTTCTAGTTTCCGACATTGTCGGTCTGTTTGATACAAAATTCGCTACTATCATACTTTTTTAATTAAAAATCTATATCATCAATTGTTTTTTCATGGGGATTAGTGCCCCCGGGTTTGGGTTCAGATGCAGGTTTAGGAGCAACTACAACAGTAGGTTTTCTAGTACTCTTTGGTTGTATTCCTTTCTTTGCATCTTCATATCCAGCTTCGTAGGCTGAACGTTTTTCTTTTGCTATCTCCTTATCGTAATAATCAGTGATAGTTGCAAAAGCTTCATCTCCCTTCAATGCAAACCAAGCCATTCTTGCTAAAGTTTGTGGGTCGTCTAATGCTTTTCCTAAATAACTAACTCCTGCCGAATCTAGCGATAATATGAAGTTTGCAACTTCTTCCATGTCATCTTCGTCCAAATTTAATTTTACACCTCCAACTTCATCTAAAGACTCAATTGCATCAAGTACATCAGATTGGAAGGCTTCAAATTGTTCTTGCTTCTGTTGTTGTTCGAGAAGTTCCTCATTTTGTCTTCTTTCGTCTTCTAGTGCTTTATACTCAGCTCTAATTCCTTGCATTTTCTTTTCAAAAAGTTCAGGATTAGCTTTCTCGTGTTCTAGAGCTATGGCAACTTCTTCGTCTGTCATATCTGGAACTCTTGATTGTAAGTCTAAAGCATATAAGTCTTCGTCTGTTAACCTCTCAACTTCGTATTGTGGATTACCTTCTAATGCTTGTCTGTATTCTTCAATAGCCTGTTCTCTCTGATAGTTAATGTACTCCTCTGGAGTAATTCCCGCGTCACGTAACAAGTTAATAAAGTTAATTTCGGGGTCTTCCAGACCAAAGTTCGGGTCAGGAGATTCTGGTGTTAAGATATTCATTTTTTCCTCTGCGGATAATGAATCCCAAGAAACTTCCTCAATTTCACCCTCATCATTTTCAAATTTAATTTTTGAAGGGTCTGAAATGCCTATTTGTTTAAGCATAGAAATGATAATATCATCTTCTTGTACTGGTTCTTGTGCAGCAGCAGGTTCTGGTTTTGTACCATCTGCTGGCTGTGGTTGATTTTCATCCCCCATCCAAGGTTTCTCTGGCTCTAATGATTCATAATCTGGTACGTAACCATTAGGGTTCGACGGTTCCTGTGCTATACCGTAATCTTCTTCGTTAAAGTCTAAATCCTCAATTCCCTTTTCCATATATCATTCTTTTAAAGTTATTTGCAAATATAGTCATTTTTTTATTCCACATAAAGTGAAATACTAAAATTTTCTAATTTTACATTTTTTAATAACTTTAACCTATGAAATTTTGGAAATGTATCTGATGATTCCGTCTACGTGAAGTTTAGCGATAGCTTCCTTTCCCTCCTTACTAAGAAGAAATTCCACATCTTCTTTATTATCTTGAAACAAGTTTTCTGTTAAAACCGCTGGGCAGTTAGTATCTCTGCATATAGCAAGGCTCTGTTGCCAGTATTTCTGTCCAGGTCTTTCGGTTCTTAATCTAAGTTTTTGCTGTTCAGCTGCATCATACAAACAGTCAGCTAGTAATTTACTATTAGTAGAAGCATTATTTGAAACAAAGACACTCCATCCTTTAGCACCCATCCATGCACTGCCATTACCAGCAGCATTACAATGAATAGACACTAACACGACATTTTTATTTCCTAATTCTTTAGCAAACTTATTAGCTCGTTTACATCTTTCTGAAAGGGAAACATCAGTTGTCTCTGGAACAAGAAGTTCGACATCATAATCTCTATTATAAAGTTCATCATAAACCATAGAAGCTATCTCTCTTGCATAAAGATACTCTCTAAGTTTGCCATCTGGACTTCTCTTTCCGGGAGTATTCTCTCCGTGACCATTGTCTAGTAAAATTTTCATAAACTATTTATTTTTAAGCAGATATCGAGATTGGATACATTGATTCTTTTCTCTTCGTCAAGTCTTCTCACAGCAGCTTTTAAAATAGATATTTCTTCATGTTTAAATTCAATATCCTTTCCTAAATCTTTGACTGCGTTCCAAGATAGAGAGTTCTTAGTTTCTTTAAACTCTATGTTGTTCTTTTCTTCCTCTTCTAATCTTACCTTTTTCACAATTTCCATTATATCTACCATTTCTACAAGACTTCCAGTTTCTGGAAGCATTTGTAATATTGCCACTCGTTCTTTTACATTTAATTTCATGATTGTTTTACGTGTAAACTTCCATCGGAAGTATGAATATATACTCCCCCAACACTAACTTGGTCTATACTAGTAGGCCAAGCATGACCGCCGGTGCCAGGATAAGCACCATAGTTGAAGCAAATCCCTCCTCCATCAGGTCTAATAGTAAATGCCTTTCCTCCCATAACAATACTGACACCCTGAACTACAGGAGCTGCAGCAAAGCTAAAATTTGAATTAGACATCTGGAACCCATTATATTTATCCATAGATATATACCTATATCCCATTCCTGATGTAATAATAGAATCTAAATATCCTTTTTGTGTATATCCAAAAGTTAAACCTTCACAAGTTAATCTTGCTCTTGAATAATATATATCATCATGAGTATACTCACTATCGACTTCCACAGTTACAGAATTTCCAGAACCCACATTTCTATATCTTATATATAATAATGGATGCTCTTCAGTAGCATTAGAAAACATACTCAAATATGCTGATTTAGAATTATTTCCCATTAAAATGGTAGTTTGGCCATTGGAAGACCTAAAGTCACCATTTACAGTAAGTTCTCCATCTTTATTCCAGTTGATTTTTTCTCTCGCTAAACTACCAGACCCATCTTTCCATAAAGCCCAGTTCAATGCTCCTTCGTGGTAGTAATAACCAACTGATATGTTTACTATTATTCTTCGTGCAGTTTCCTTTGAAGCCGGGATTAGTGATACAGCAAATATTAAATTATTAGTAGCAGCGGTGGTTTCTACTGCACTTAACTCGTAGACTAAGGTTCCTCTACTAGCCATTTTGAATGGAACATCCCAAGATTCGCCTGTATCTACACTATGAGCTGTAACCTTTATTTCACCCATGCCTTCTCCAATGAAATCTCCCATATTTACTCCAATGTTACAGTAAGACAATTTTCCGTCTAAAGTTCCATTTTTTAAAGATAATATTGGGGTCATTATGTGAACTTGTTCTCCGTTCACTGACTCCATAAAGCAGGCTGAACCTGGATATAATGATGAATCTTTAAATACTCCACTTCCGTCATATTTAGATATTGTTCCCGTCCATGCTGATGAATCTGCCATTCCATAAGGAGGGTCCGGAGTCATAGTTCCTATACTACTTTCATACATAACTGGAGTATAAGTCCCCTCAAATAGTGGTAATTCAACTTGCTGAGATGTAGTTTCATCAAAAGAATAATTCCATATTTCCTGCACCTCAATCTTTTGGGCTTTAATAAAATCGGTATTTATATATGCTTTACCATCTTCTACTTTAAACAAAGTTCCGATTTGTCCTTTGGAATCTCCAATCCATACCTTGTTAGCTTCCAAAGAGATTATAGGGTCACCTGTTTTAGGGTCATCAGCAATAGATAATCCAGCTTCTTTGTATTTAAGAAATACTCCATCTTGTGAGAAATCTACCACAGATTGTCCATTGTTTAAATAAAACTCTCCAGTAAGGAATACATTGTCCGCATACAAACCATATCCTCTAGGTTGTTTATTTTCTGGGAAAGTAGAATCCCTTATTCCTCCAAGGTTTCCCAATCTTACTTTACAGGTTTTAGTATATTTATAGATATATTTTTTTACCATTACTGGTTCCCCATCACTTCCTATTACAGGATTTCCTTCTGAATCTAGCTTTTTAACCATTTCATAGTTTACTTCATTACCGTCTTTATCAGTAATGTATTTAGGAATCCTATACACAACAGAGTAATCCGGTCTAGTAAGTTCAGAGATTATGTCTATATAAGGAGAATAATCATCAGTAGATGTTAGATAAATAGCATTTTGCCTGTTTACATCTACTAAATTTCCCATTTGTATTATATCGTCACCAATAGCAATTTCATCAAGTCTATCCTCAACATTAGTTGTTGTTTCGGAATCCTCGGTCATACTGTATAACTTATCATTGTATTCCTCTGTCATACTAGCTACGGTTCCATCTTCATTATAATTTATTTCCGTATATTTATCAAATACAGATATTGCTTTTTGCATTACGTAGGAATAACTTCCTAACTGATTAGTCACAATGGCATCATAATATTTAATATTACCATTGGACCACTTCTGACATCTCACTAAATCATTTGGCTTTAATAATGGATATTCCTCATCGTCTGTAACAACAATATAGAAGTTATTATTTAGTAAATCTCCATTAGGATTTTTTCCATAGTAAGTGTCATATATATTTATAGTTTTAGTAACTCCAGTTTCTTCGTAATCAGAAATATTCTCTATATATTCAAATTCTACATCTTTTGCAAAATCACTACTATAAACGTAGAATAATTTAACGTTATTCCTTAATTCAATAAAGTCAGATGTATCACTTTCAGTCACTTCTCTTGTCAATAAAGCTTCATCAAGTAACATTTCTTTTCCAATAAATTCAGGATTATTGGTTAATGCTGAATAATCTGTTATATATATAAAGAATTTATATCCAGTAGAACTCCATGTTTCAGTAAACAGATAATAAGCATCAGATGCCCATAGTTTACCTGAATCAGCAGTTCCGTCTAAATCGTTTATGCTGCACACAATTGGATAATACACATTATCTGCTTTAGAAGCATTTGTAACCCATATTGAGCCATTGGTTGCAGTTATTTTATTTATTACCATCTCATATACTCTCATAGCTTTTCTAACTACAAGGTAGTCAATAGTAAGTGTATTAGTAGTTGAATCTAACCTCCACCCATATCCTCCATATCCAGATTGAAATTGAGCAGTGGATAGACTGCCATCTATTATTAAGTCTTGATTAAATCTAACAATTCTCTTAAACAGCCAAGTATCTTCCGATGTTCCAGAAGACTTAAATGTCCAATTACCATATATATATTCATTTTCTAATCTCTTCGCAAGTTTATCCGCAGCATATCCGCCAACGTATTCTGCATTAAAGTTTTTAACTAGCTTTGAAGAAGCCACAATAAGTGGAGCTTCATTAGTAGTAAATTCTAACTTTCCAGTAATGACATCTCCAGACTTTTTAACATATTTGTCTGAACCTTCCCCATCTTCTGCTGTTATTAATGCGACATATCTTTCATCGTAGGATATGTATAAAGTCTTGGTGAGTGTATTAAATATAAACCGTCCATCGCCTGGGTATTCCATTTCTTCCATAGCATTTTGGCTATCGACTATAATAGTTCCAGTAGAGTCTTTTTCGTTGGCCTGGTCAAGTAATTTTAAAACATCACTTAGTACTTTTAAATTGTTTCCTGTCTTTACATAAACTTTACCTAGAGTTTCTAGTACAATGTCAGAATAGGGATTTCCAACTATTACTTTTTTGTTTCCCAAGAGAGAGTCTACTCTAACGTTTTCCATGATTTATTAAGTATATTAAAACGAAAATACCACCGACAAATTAATGCCGATGGTATCTTATTATATATTTCTAGACTTGATGTCATTGAAAGTACTAAATAAATCATCTACATCGGCTTCAGTGAATTTTACTTTTCCAATTTTGAAACCGTCGTTCTCTTTCAATACTGATTTTGCAGCATCTCCTAGAATCTTCGTATTTATATTTCCGTCAATATCAACAAATAAGTCAATTAGAGCGTTGTGTTTATCAACCCAATTTCTTACAACATAGGTGATAGCAGTTTGTACTGGAATAGTGGATAATCCGAAGAAATTACTCGCGATATCCTTTGCATATTTCTCAGCAGCTTGCATTAATATTTCTTTGTCACTAACCATAGTATTATTGTTTATTCATCATAAGTTCATCATATCTCTTCTTTATTTCTGGGTCATTTTCCAATAGATTAAGCATTGTATCAAGTTTTTCTTGTTTTTTCTTTAATTCTATTGCAATTTTTTCCTTGGACTTATTAATTGCACTCAATAGATTTTCAGCAGCAATTTTTCCATCCGGACTACTTACGTATTCTCCAGCGAATTTATTTCCTAAGTAAGCCATAAAACCGGCTTCATAGGTTTGTTTTGCTAATTGATAATCATGTGAATTAGCCAATACTGATTGTTCCTCAGAACTAAGCATCCCGACTGATTTATTAATCTCTTCTAATATAGAAGTGTTAGTCGCTTGTTGCTGCTGTTGCATCCTGTTCAACGTTTCCAGTTGTTGGTAGTAAGTCTTCTGTAAATCACCCAAGCTATTGTTACTAAAAGTATCGCCAAACATGTCATAAATTAATTAGTTACTGCGCTGGTGCTGGAGCAGGTGCTGCCATCTGTATAACGAATACAGAATAAGCACAATGAGCCAACTGTGGCGTAGTTGTAGGTAAATCGTTAATTAAATCTTGTGTTACTATTGTCTTTCCTCTTGGAATTAAAACATCAACTACTTTGAAAATCTCTGGTGTCAGAGTTTCTGGAGTAGCGGAAGTTGCCGGAGTATCGATAATAGTTGAAGTGACGTTTGTGATAACTTTTGGTGCACCCTTACAATCAACATATTGTAGGTTATGAACCACATCTAGTTTAGTGACTTGTCTATAAGAAGCAGCACCAGAAGTGGCTTGATTATAGACTTCTGCGAATCTTTGTGTTACTGTTAGTGTAGAGTTAGGAGCTATACTTGTATTTGCTCCCTTAGGTATAGAAACATTAAACTCTAATATTTGACTCCCGTTATCTTCGGTTCCAAATGGAGTTATTTTTGTAGTCATAATTTTGAGCATTTTAGGTTATAAAAAAAGAAAGGAGACTACTGTTACATAATCTCCTTTCAATATCTTATTGTGCTTGGCAAGAAGGACAAGCTCCATTAATAGCTGTATTCACTGCGTTCCAGTTAGAAGCAGCTGTACCAGCGTACATGCCTGTACCATATTGCGTAAACGGACTACAATAAAGAGGAGCTATACTAGGAACAGGAGCACATAAGTTACTATAAGAATATTTTAATTCTCCAGTAATTTTATGGTCAAGTTGTCTTTGTAAGTTGTTAGCCACAGCCATACCTTCAGTTTGAAGAGCACTAGCAGTTTTAAGTAAATCTTTTTCGCTCTTGCAGCAGCAAGCATCAGAATATCTTTCTGACTTTTCTTTTGCAAGTTCGAACATTAGAGGTAATGCAGCTGATGTAGCAGCTTCTTTCTTCTCTAAATCACTGATTCTAGTACTTAATCTTGCGAACAAATCAGACTTTTCTTGGACATCTTGTTCTCTTCTCTTATAGAGTTCATCACACAATCTCAGATTCTGTGCGTTGTCTCTTGTTATAAGGTCTATATACATATTACATTTTTCTCCCTGGTCGGTGATTCTTCCTTCGTAGTTTTGATTACGAAGTCCTGTATCAGCCGCATTGATGTAAGTATATAGGTTGATGTCGTCTTGCATAGATTGTACTCTATTTGCCCAAGATAAATTATCTGCCTGTTGTCCTTGAACCATTGCTAACGTTTTAGCCTGTTCTGCTTGTTGCATAGCGCAACAAGAGCCATTGTTTCCTCCGAAGAGTCCACCTAAAATACCACCGTTGTTTCCACAGCCACAACCTCCTCCGTTATTACCAAGTGCAGCTAGTGCTGTACCAATAATACCTAGGGTTAGGCCCGCATTTGTTCTCCCTTTCGTACCGAATTTGTTTTCGGCATCTTCCATTGTTAAAAACTCTGCTATGTTTAAAAATTTTTTAAATTAATAAATGAACTAAAGTAACTTTTTTTATTATCAGTTACTTATTACTCCTTTCAATCGACCTAATTATAATTTTAGACGTCTCGGTCTTTCTCCATTTGTAACAGCACAAAGATATAAATAAAAATTAACACTCGCAACTAAATTATTAAATTTCTTTAAAAATTCTTGTAATTTAGCTACGAGTGTTAAAAATTATTTTTCAAATGAGAAAGATGCCATTTAGGCAGCTTCCTTTACATACATTCCTATTAAATCTTTAAGAGCAGTGCTGTTTTCTTCATAAAGACTTCTTGTACATAGATATGTAACTCCATCTTGTGAGTAATAGTTACCCTTTACTAAAGACATTACTCCATCATATGTGTAAGGACTTTCTTTTGTTCCTTCTCCCATAGACACAGGTTCGATTTCTCCCTCAGGAGATGTCCATTCTGCAGATGCTAATAGTGCTATAAAAGCAGGGTCGTCATGATAGTAAAGCTCAATACCTTCATCTTCTAAGAAAGGTCTTAGCCACGATTTGTGTAATACTACTTTGTTGTTATCTACACTTGTTCTCATGTGTGGTTCTATGATTAAACCACGTTGTGTCATCCATTCTTTTGTTACAATTGCGTAATCCATAATTTTATTTATTAAAGTCCGACTTAATTTTTGATTTGATTTCTGAAACTAAATTAATATACTCTATGTATTCAGAGTATGCTTTTTCATCTTTTCTAATTCCTAATTGGTGTGCATTAAAGTCATTAATTATAGAGAACTCTGATTCTTCATCAATATATTGTCTAATAATAGCTCTAGCACATGCCTTATATTCTGGTGTTCCACTTAAATGTATCTGAATGTAATTCCATCTAATTTCTTCCGTTGTACTTCCGTCCATGTGAGGAACGTATACTATTTCTGATTTAATATCATAGTTATAGTAATATGTACCATTTCCAAGCAATTCAATCGGTTCGGGTTGCAGGTTTGCTTCTATTCTTCTTGGGTCTAACATATGGTGTTATTTTAAAATTTACAGGTAATGAATATCTACGTATAGAATAAAGCAATCGTTTATTCTTACTCTCAAAATAATATGACTTATAATTATATACAAAGTTGACTCTGAATCTATTGCTATACAATATGATGTCAACTATATGAATATACTTACCATAGAATCTTGAAATATTTACCTTCTTCCCATTCCAGTTAGAAAATCTCAATCCAGTCTCTAACTGAATTTTATGGAGTAGATTTTTAGAATTACAGAACTTTAACCATCCAAAATACGATTGCATTCTCCTTCTTAGCTCGTTTCTATCAATTTTCTTATCCTTGTACCCTTTAATTAACTTGAATAATCTAACTTTGATAGATTTTCTGAGCAGTACATGAGTATGGAAAAACTTGTAACCTACAAAGTCTATTTCTCTACTGTTTACGGGAAAAATTTGATAATTTTGTTTAAGTTCTAATTTTAAGACATTTCGCAGATATAATTTCATTGACAATAGAACTGTTCTCAAAAATTCTTTATTGTCACTTAATACTACTATATCATCTGCATATCTGAAATAGAATTTACATTTAAGCTCTTCTTTGACCCAATGGTCAAAATAAGCAAGATATAAATTTGCAAAGAATTGAGACAAATAGTTTCCAATGGGTACTCCGTCTGCCGAATATATTATCTCCTTTAGTAGACTCAACAATTTAGGGTCTTTTATTTTCTTTTGGAGTATTTCGTACAGTATGTCATGGTTAATAGACGGATAAAATTTCTTCACATCAATTTTCAAACAATACTTAGTTTCTTTTGGATATTTTTGCAAAACGTACTTTAAGTCTTTTGCAACATCATGTATTCCTCTGTCTTTTATACAAGAATATGTATGTTTGATAAATATGTTTACCCATATCGGTTCTGTTATATTCATTATCGCATGATGCGTAATTCTATCAGGATAATATGGAAGCCTAAAGATTAATCTCTCCTTAGGCTCATAGATTTTAAACGTGCTATATTTTGAAGTGTGATATGTCAAGTTCTTCAAAACGGTTGCCAACTTTTCATTTTCCCTCTCATGATGCTTATCGTGTTTCAGGATTCCCCATCTGACTGATTTGTGTCTTCTTGCTTTTCTATCAGCAAGTTCTATATTAGACAGGCTACATACCTGCTCATGCAAATATCCTATTCTTTTCAAAGTCTTATATATTTATGCAAGGAGTGTTCGAGAATTAACCTACTAACACCAGTTATATTAAATACTACGTTATTTTTTGCCAAGAGGCAAGGACACTATTTAGACAAAATAATAAAAACAAAATTATCAAAATCAAAATATATAATAAACCTACATTGGTGCTGGAATTGCTGACTCCATTATTAGAATTGAAGTAACTAGGGCTGGAATTACTGCCATTATTAGCGTTGCTGCTAAGTAAGAGTTTTGTTTTTCACAGTAAACTTTCGCTGCCCTTGCAACCCGGTAAAAAAGGTAAATAGTGCCCTATCTGTTATATGTTATGAGAAATTATTTTTCAATTTTATTTAGAGTACGGAACCCCACAGAGGCGCCGGAACGGCCGACCCCATCAGAAGAAAGGAAGCAACCAGGGCCGGAAGCACCGCCATAACGAGCGCCGCCGCCAAGCAAGAGCGTCCTTAGACTTGCGTCTTTATTACCAGTGTAATGATAGTCGCACATATAGGTAGTACTTCCACCACCAACAGCACATGGTACTATTTCCCCTGTTGTTTGGAGGTCAAAATCCTTAGTATATCCATCTGCATGAATTTCTCTACTAGAGATTAATTTCATTTTAGCTTTTTGAGTTTCTGTTTCTCCATAATTTTCTGGATTAGTAGTTGTATATACATTTTTCCAGTTATAAGTGCTTGTTCCTTCGTCTGTATAACCTTGTATAATTATGCCTTCCATATTTGTCCACAGGTCTCCAAAGATATTTTCAAATCCTCTATATCTTGCAATACTCATAGCTGGACGGCTAACTGTTACATTTACGTTAGATGCACTCTTAATAGAAATCACAATATTACAACTTCCAGTAAAAGATGATTTAATGCATCTATCTCCCAGATTGTTTGTAGGCCAATTTACTGTAATATCTCCATCGGCTGTAGCTGTTGCTACTGTTGTACCTCCTACATAGAATATTACATCTTGTCCCTCTGCTAATCCTGATATAGTATAAACGGTTTCTCCATTTTGGTAGCCCCAAGTTCTATACATATATCTATTAGTACCTTTAACGTTTGTAATTGTGACTTTATTTGTTTCTGCTGTCATATCTGCTTGAGCAGTATCTCTTGAATAAGAAGCCATATTAGTTAAACCTGTGGATTCATAAACCCAATCAGCTTGAGGAATAACCTTAGCTCCTGTAAAATTTCCTAATTCATTGGCATATCCGCAAGGACATACTGAATAATTTCCATTGTAAAACTCCCAATTTGACATGTTTGTTACACCTGCGCTTAATCCTCCTTGATGAAATCCTTCGGAAGTTAAATCTGAATCGAAGTTAGCTTGCATATTAAATGTAGCGTACTCAATCACAGGTAACCAAAACATTATCCATTTGTAGTATTCGTAGTTCAGTAGTTCTGAACCTGCGTTTGTTGCCCAAGTACGTGCAACTGCTCTAGTCATTGCTGTTCTTGGTTTTCCTAAATCTGTTCTAACTGGGTCAGTTTCTAAATAAGTATCATAAGCTGGTCTATTTCCTCCACCTCTAAATGCAGCAGTAGTATTCACAACTGATACCAACTTAGGTGTTGCCGTTACAGTGTTATCTGTTGTAGACCTATATGCATCTATTAACATTGCTGGAATCTCTGTCCAAGTATCATCAATACATACAGTAGAAATCTTAACCCATCTTTTTGTTCCTGCAACTCCAGATTTTCCCCAGAATCGAGGTACTTTAACTCTGACAGTTCCGTCAGTTCCATCTAATACTGATGGTGTGCCATCTTCTTTCTTTGACCAATCATCTGGATGAAGATAATAATTGATTACTCCTCCGTTAGCTACGCAGCCTTTTAATTGAGACTGAATAGGTAACGATTTATGAAGAGTAAGATTCCCAATTCTTGTGAGAGTAGGGTCTGCCACAGTAGAATCCCATTCGACTCCATAGGCATATACATCTTCCATACCTTTTTGCATTTCATTAAGTTTGGCATCAACTTCCGTTACATGTTGGTCAATTTCTTCCATCTTTGCTTGAGTGGCTATTGCCATACTCTGTTTTGTCCAAGCACCATTCCACATAAGAATTGCTAGTTCTCCATCTGCCACTACTGTATTATTAAAGTTGGCATAAGTTCCAGCTTGTGTAGTAATATAGAATACATTACCATCTGGAGTCCCAGGAGTTGTAGCAGGGGTAGCTACCCCTGCAAACATATAATTCTCTCCTAGTTTTGTAACCATATTTAACATTACAGATTGTAGTGAATCTCCGGTAATCCCTTGGATTCCGTTACTTTTAACAACATTTGATATTGCTGTTTTTAAATTACTCCAATTTGCCATTGTTAGTTACCTATTAAAAAGTCTTTATTAAAGTCTAAATTAAAATCTCCTGTAAATTTATCAGTAAATAATTTACCTTGTATATCTATTATTCCATCTTCTGCCATCATATTCTTTATCATATTAATGGTTAGCATATTAACGGTCCTAGGATACAACATTTCTTTATAAAATACCATTTTACGATATCCATCGAATTTTCCGATAGTAAAACCTGTATCATCAGTATTGTTTCCAGACGGAATTGCAGTGCCATTATAATTTGTTTTAGTACAAAATGCGATGGAATCATCTTTATGAATATTGCTACTAATTCCAAAATTATATTGATATTTTGTACCTCTATAGATATGGTCTTGAACAAATGCTCCTCCACCTGCCTTAATGCTGCCTTTTCTTTGAATACAACTTCCAGTATTTGGATTATTAAAATCCTCATACTTAATGATATAAGTATAATCAGTAAATGCCGGAATACTAGTGTTTTCTGAATAATCATCTACTCCATCATATACTAAACCATTTTCATATTCAGGAAGAACTTCGATAGTAACATTACATGATTCAGGTGCAGTACCAGTAAATATAAAACCTATCCAAACATTGTTATTTATCAAACTTCCATCACTTGCAAAAGATTTAGGAATAGTATAAGTACCATCAGTACCTATACCAAATGCACTAAGATTAGCATCAGAAGGATTTTTAAGATAAGAATAATGTAATCCAAAGTTTTCTCCGAGTCCAGTAACTTTTATCTTGTAAGAAGGATAATCTATATTTCTTGATGTTAATTTTCCATCTAACTTTATATGACTATAAAGCAATCCATAACTGGTATCGAATTTAGTAACATTGATAATATTATGACTACTGGTAAGTATAAAGTTACCATCGTTAGGAACTAGATTTGCATAAGTCTTATTAGCACCAAATACTGCAGGATAACCATTATAACCTGACATGCCTTCATAAGCAAAGTTATTATTAATCAAATCATAATCACCTACGGCTACACCTCTTTGTTGAATAGTTGCCTTATCTGCATCGAGATTAGTCTTACCATAAGCGTCCCAATAATAAGGAGGTTTCTGTACATAGCCACCTTCAATACCTACTATATCATTGAGTTGCTTTATTTCTTCGTTAGTACTTACCTCGTCAAACAACATGAAATCATAAAGAGCCATTTTGGCAAAACCGCTTGACTTACCAGTATTGGCACCTATTACAGGTACTACTCCACTTCCTGCCGAAGGGTTTGTCACTGTAATATTATGTGTTATACCTTTTAGAGAGTAAGTTTCAATATAATTATTCTCTATTCCATCTATGTAAGTCTTGCCATCTTGATTACGTGCTTGGTACGCTATTCTTGGATTAGTTGCGTCATCCTCCTTAGTTGTAAGAATAGCAAAGCTTCCCGACGCTCTCTGGTCATACAATAACGTAGGAGATTTCAACCAGTTTGTCTTCATTAATACCTGCTTTCCTCCTATTGATAAGGAAGGGATATCCATGTAATCATCAACTCCATCAAAACATATAGAGCCTTCATAATTCCCCACTTGCTCTAAATAAACAGGTTCATCGAGAGCGGTAGTACCTGAAACTATAGGAGTGAGATAGAAAAAGATATTAATAGCATCTTCAGTTTCTATGTTTACATCATATATTCCGTCCTTATCGATAATAACTCTATCATTATTAGTTGGCGAGTTACTATAAATGTCCAAATATCTAACCTTACCACTAGCAATAGCTTTAGTTATTCCTGTTACTTTAATTTTTCCTTTATAGCTTGTACCTTTATAATAAAAAGATGTTTGAGTTAAAACATTTATAAACTTAACAGTTTCGCTATTTACGAGAACAGCATTTATAGCATGAGCCACAAAATCAGATGTTGATTTATAGTCATAAGGATAACCGTCAGCTCCAGACATTTTACTAAATGCAAAGTTATTAAAGACTCCATGATTTCCATTTCCAGAAATATCAGGTATATAACCCAAATACTTATAACTAGAATTTGCTAATTTTAATCTTTTTGGAGACAATATACATTTAGGCTCGTTGTTCCCAAGTTTCCATGTTTTCTGGCAGGATACAGAAATAGTTTTAGTTACCGTAATAACCAGATTAGTTAATTGGTTATAACTATAAGAATTTCCTTCATAGATATAACTAATAATACTATATAACTCAGGTAAAAGATTAGGATTTTCACCATGAATAAGTTGTATGGAACTTCCTATTTTAATCCTATCTCCCCAACTGTATATTTGATTGGTAGTTCTGTCTTTAACCTTAAATATCACAGGATAAGGCTGATTTATATCCTCATACATTATATACTCATAGGAATGGATTGTAATCTTCTGTTCAGAAGAACCATTAAGAGTAAACTTAAATATATTGTATTCTCCAACTACTCTATCCTTAGTTATTTCTGCACCGTCTACTGTAATAGTATCAACAGCATATTTACCATCATTAAGCGATACATATACTTCAAACTCAGTATCTTTATTAGAATATAGATAACCTGGACTTATTTCATTTCCTCCTTGATATACCTTAATATTTTTAATCGCCATAGGAAGGTCTATCGTAAATGTTGGAGGATTAAACTCGAATATATTTCCGCTTAGTCCTATATACTCGTTCAGCTCTTTAATCTTATCGTCTGTTGAGATGTTGTCGAAGAGCATAAAGTCGTAGAGAGACATTTGAGCAAAGCTATTTTTTGCAAACGAAGTTCCAATGCAAGGAAAATATTGTTCTACGTCATCTCTATTGTTAGTTACAGTTATATTATGAGTTATACTTATTAAATCATTTGCGGTAATATTTTCATTAAGTATTCCATCAATATAAGTTTTGCCACGTTGATTCGAATAATTGTATGCTATAAAGTCTTTGGTTGAAACAATACCTAAATATTGTGTCCAATTATTTCTTTGGTCATATAGATAGCAATCAGACTTTCTAGAATTTACCTTCATAAACACTTGTTTACCACCAGTAGCAGTAGGAATAGTAACAAAGTCATCTACACCATCGAAACAGTATGCTCCTTCGTATTCACCGATTTGTTCGATAACGATTGGAGTATTTAATGTTGAAGGTGATTCTGAAGTAGTTAATGCAAAGAAAAATAACCTTGTCGCATCATCTGCACCCTTTATATCTACATCATATTCTCCATCTTCGTATATATCTATTGCTTCATTACTAGTACGACTATTGGTATATATTCGGAATACGTCAATAAACTTATCGTTTATTGCTTTTTTCACTCCTGTTAATTTAATTCTTCCTTTGTATGAAGCAGAATTAGCATTAAAGAATCCTACTGAATTTTTAGCAGCAAAATAAGTTACTTTTCTATCATCATCTATTTGTGCTAATACTTTATCTACTAAAAAGTTTTTATAATCATACTTATAGCCATTAGCTCCACTCATTCCCGCATAAGCAGAATTATTTATCTTCCCATGATTCCTATGACCGGATATATCGGGAATATGACCTAGTATCTTATAACTAGAGTTAGGTATTCTCAATAGTCTAGGAGATAGGATACAGTTAGGTTCATTATTATCAAATATATAAGCACTTTTAGCCTTAAATACCATTGTTTTTTCAACAATAACTTTAGAACTAGTTACTTGATTGTCATTCAATAATAATCCAAATATATTATATATATTAGGAAGTAGATTAAAATCAGCAGCAGAACCTATTCTAGTAATAGTAGAACCTACTCTGAATTTACCTCCCCAAGATACTTCGTTACCATTTTCATCCTTGAATCTCAATAGAACTGGATATGGCTGAACAATGTCCTCAAACCTGATGTACTCGTCTACTTGTACATTAAATACTTGCGATAAATCTCCAACAGAAGAATATGTTACAATCTCCCATAGATTATTAGATTCTGACCAATTACTTGCTTTAGTAGCCTGACATTCAGAACCACCAAATGTAACTTTACCTATTTCATGTAGAGGTTCTTTAAGTTTTAATTTAAAGAATATTCTATCAGACTTTTTAATCCAATCACCTACAGCAATCTTAGTCTCCCAACCATTGGCAAACCATTCTGTTACTGCATCGTAAGAGTCTGGAATATTAGCTGAAATTGTAGGATTCCATTGTATAATATCCTCATTAACTGCAAGAGTCAGCTTAATTTTTTGAGGAGTCTTATCCTTTATATAACCTTGAACATCAAAAATGTTTAATCCTGTTGAAGGCCTAATACTCATTCCAGTAAAAGATGTTGAAGATACTCCTGCTACTTTATAAGGAAGTTTTGTATATATATTAAATACAATTCTTGCTCCCACATCTACATAATCTCCAGGTTTAATTATTGTCCATGTACCAGAGTTAACAACAAAGTAATCAATTTTGGTAATATTTTCATCCTCTGGAATTATAGGTCTAAACTCAACTTGATTAGGATATAATGTTCCTGCTCTGGCCTTCTTTATCTGTCTTTCAAGTAGAAACTCCGATAAAGAATAAGGGAACAGCATTGCAAAATACAGAGCTCCAGTAAAGAAATTACTAGTATTATCTCTATAAGTACCTAACCACATAGTATCATAATCTACTGCAGAGCCAGCATTAACATTATGGCCGTCACTTGCATATTTAGATAGATAATAAATTTTTCTTTCAGAATCATTTATTTCTTTTAGTATGTTGTTTGTTCCAAATGAATAAGAACTTGTTATGGAGTCAGCGTTTAAGTAGTTGAATAAAAAAGCTCCACTACCTGCAACTTTAGACTTGGATAATATTGGAGAATCTTGTGCATTTTCTTTTGCAAATGTTCTGATATAATCAGCAGCAACTGTATAATCCTTTAAAATAGGCAATCCTGTTACTTTTCCATAATCGTCTACACCATCTAATACTAATGCATTTTCATACTCTGGAATTTGTGTAATAGTACCACTACATTCACCAGAGATAACGCCAAGAATAAATCCAACGTTTACTCCCTTTTCACCTGTATATTTTGTGTTATAACAAATCGGTGTTTCAAAAATCTCTGATTTTACAGCTACATTAGTGTATTTCCCTTCTTGAGTTATATAGTTATAATATAAAGTGCCTTTTCCATAAAGTTTTATACGAACTTTGAAAGAGGGAATATCTTCTCCAATACTAGATGGATGATACAGTAATACCCAAGAAACATCGCTAGTAAACTTAATAGATTCACTATCAAAAGATGTTACTTTAAAACTCTTTTTCCAATCAGTAAAATCAGTTTCATATTTCCCAATTCCACTATCTTCTTTCCAGCCAAAGTTATACAGCTTAGCATCATAACCATTTCCAGAATAGTCAATTAGTTTATCATCAAATGCAGAGTGATTATCATTAGAAATCTTCTGTTTCTTTACATTGTAATAAACTTGAGGTTTAACTATTTCTCCGGGTCTATCAAGATTGTATTTCTCGATTACAAGATTAATTTCATCCTCTGTAAGAACTCTTTTGGCAATGAATGTCCAATACCAAGCTACTTGGTCTAGTTCATTTATCGTACCATTGTCTTCATATCCAATCACTGAAAACTTGGCTAAATTATTCCAAGATTTATTTTCAACAGTATAATCATTTTTATCTCCTAATATATTGTTTATTACAGAAACATTATTCCCTTTACAAGTATAACCGTATATTCCGGTTTTGCCATTATCGGTAACGTAATTTCTAAGATAATTCTGTCCAGTCCTAATTTGGTTAGTATATGCTTTTTCAGAACTGGCAGCTGGAGTTTGTACTAAATGAATCATACTCACCACTGTAATCTCATTACTTCCTCCCAACATCTCCTGTACGGTCTTGGTGGAAGTAATCAGGTCGTCGATTCCGTCGGTGACGAAGGCGCCTTCAAAAGAGGGGATTTGCTCGATAATAGAAGTACCTTCTATTTGATAAAATCCAAACCAAGCATTTCCTCCTGTATACTTAGAAAAGTAAGAAGCTGGTATAGTATATATACCACTTTCTGAATATACTATATATGTAGTTGTGCCATCTTCTTTAATATAGCTATATTGTAATTTACTCTGTTGTCCTAACGTTATATTAACCTTAAAGGATGGTACATCTTCTTTCTTATTAACCGTATTAAAATATAAAAAACGACCTATGATACTATTTTGAACTTTATCAGAAGAAGCAATAACTCCGTCTGTTTGTATCCATGAAGTAAAATCCACTTCATACTTCCCAAACCCACTATTGAGCTTGAAAGCTGCGTTGCTGATTACAAAATCTCCACCTCTATCTTTTATTTTATTCTTGATAATGTTACGGTCAGTACTATCATTCGATTTACCGTAGGCTGACCATACCCCTACAAGAGCGTCTTTAAGTTCAGGCGGGAAATATATCCCACCTGTAACTCTAGACTTAAATCCTATGGCATTGGCATTACCAATACCAGTAATATTAGTACCCATATTGTAATGTTCCTTCTTCTGCGTCTCTTATTTCTTCACACATCTCAGGGTTCCATCCGGGATATAGTACTGTTTCTATGAAATTGTCCTGTCCTGCAGGTCTAATCTCTGCTGTTATATTATCATCAGTAATATTCTTTATCAGAAATATCACACCGGGGAAGAAATCTCCGGCAGGAACATTCTGCAAGATACTTACTTGGACAGAAGATATTTTTCCTTCTCTGTTTGCTACTTTTCCGTATCCGTACATATTATATCGTTTTAAAATTATTAATCATTCATACCTATTGACCATTCTGCAGGTATGCCAGCACTATTTGTTATTAATGCTTTAGACATTTGATAGAATGGTTGTGTTCTATATTTAAGAGATAGTTTGTTTAGCCAATTCCATAGCTCAGGTACAGTTCCTTGAGTTGTCTTACAACCACCAAACATATAAGATACGTTTGATACATTTGCATGTTTTGCTCTTGTTACTAACGTACTGTCTATCTTTATTGGGTTTCTTCCATAAGTATATAAACTAGCTGTTACATTATCACTACTATCTACACTCAGAGATGAAATTGAGAATGTACCTCTTAGGTTTCTTAAAGCTCCATTTCTAGAGAATAAGTCAGTAGGGACTTGTGCAGGCAATGTAGCATCCGAATACCATCTACAACACATCCAAGTTCTATCTAAGTCTGAAAGACTCAAATTATTCACAAATAGTGAAGAAGATAGAGCAATATTAGAAGGTATCTCATTGTATGAGAATAACAACTTAATAGAAGTTAAATTTCTCAATGTTGAGAATAGGTTCGGTGGATACATTGTTCCAGCATTTGTAGTATCAGGCCAAGTATATGGATTAACCATAAAACAATAATAAAATATACCTTCTAGCTTAGTCACATTAGATATTGGTTCAAACAATCTTGGCGGGATTCTACCACATAGACCATAAGATTGATAATTACCAGTGACGTCTGAAGAAATCCCACTTTGCATAAATATGTTATTCACATTCAGTGCTGCACTGTTTTCACAATATCTAAATAAATCTGGAGGACAAATGTAGTTCATAACTAGTCTTTTAGCTGTGTAAGAAGCAGGAGTTATACATGACCTACTATTGTTTTCGTCTTCCATAGTATCTGGAATGGTTGTTGGAAGTGTAGTTACAGTGCCATTTAATACATCTCTATATAAATTACTGTTTTCTATAATTCCCTTCATTCCAACCCTACCGTCAACTGCCCAATAATTCCACATTTCTTCATAGGGGTCATAGTTAGTATTCTTCAATACTCTACGAATATCTCTATTTGGATTAGGAATAAACTCTGGCTCAGCTCCTGGATTTTCAGGATTGTAAGCAGGATTAGGAACCTGTTCTCTTGGGTCATAAGCAGAGTTCTTTATAAACTCAACTGGATTATAGTCTTCATTAATTGCTACTAAATCCCCTGAATCTCCATATTCTAGATTTCCCCAATCAATTAAGTATTGAGATGCATCTGGACTTCTAAATCCTCTTAGACATCCATCTAAGGTTCTTATAGTTCTATTTAATTGTTTTCTTGTAAACTCATATGTTTTAGTTGCAGGTAATTGAGTTGGCAATTCATCATCAGGAATCCATTCTCCACTTTCTGTAATACCAAATGTTTCAGTAATTCCAGAAGCTGCAGCGTCTGTATGATTCCAACCAATAAATTGTTTTCTTACATCCGTTTCTTGATAGAATAAACCATAAGGAACTTTTCCTATTTTACAATAGTTAGATGTATCTTCCATAAAACAAGTTGTGGCATTTACTATCCTACAATTCTTAAATCCTCTACTTGTAAGTGAATACTTTACATTACTCATATTGTAGAACATGTAAGAAATATTAGTAAGTTTGGTACAGTCATTAAATGTAGTTCCCGGAATTTCAGTTGTTGTATCAGAAGGAAACGCCATTCTAGCAAAGAAAGCCGGAGCTTCTGTTAGGTTAGTACAACCTCTAAATACATCATAAGGGAACTTATCTCCAACTAAGTCTGGAATGTATGATTTAACAATACCTGCTCCAGCAAAGCTGCCTGCACTTGTTGTAAAGTTACCTTCATCAACCGGCCCAATAAACTTGATTGTAGACTTAATCTTACTAAACATTGAGTTCTTTATAGGCCAAGTTACTGTATTGCTTCCTTCTTTAGCACAGTTAAATGAACCTCTAATATATTGTAATGATTGAGGGAAGTTATTTCTCATAGAGTTAAATACTTCATCTCCGCCAAATACATTCAATAAAGAACCTTTACCGTAACAATTGAAGCATTGACTTATTGAAACCAATTTGGAGTTATTATAGAATAGAGGACAGTATGAAGCTGTCTTTCCATTCTCTGTATATGTATCTAAATCAAACTCAATTTTAGAATAAGTACTTGCATACAGATAACCTATATTGTTAAGTTCTGGCAAATATTTTAACAGCTTACTTGCCTTGGCATATATATAATCAGAACTTAAAATTTCTTCTTTAGGAGCACTAGCATTTTTAATAAATGTCTCGTGGTAGATAGCCCAACTGATTGAAGTTAGTTTTAGAGTATCTCCATTTGCATTTACTGGGGCAAATAGATATTCATCCATATACTTCTGACCGCCTGTTCGGAATGAGTTGTTCATATTAGTACAACTCACAAGCGGTGAGAACAGTCCATCGTATGCTGTAATGTTTCCATCGTCATCATGTGTAGGGCTAAAATATATACTAGTTAAGTCTCCACAATCCCAGAATAAGCTATCTATGGTTGTTACTTTACCGCAGTACTTGAACATATTTCTGTTAAAAGAGTTAGGAACTGAAGTAGTAACTTGTCTACAAGCAACAAACGTACCATTCAAACTTGTAACATTCTGACATCTATTAAGTATATAATACACATCATATAGAGTACAAGCAGTAGTACTAAACACACTGTTTAAAGCAGTGGTTGAGATAGTAAAGTTTGTATCTAGATTTGTGTTAGCTTTCCATTGAGTTTTTCCATCTTCTGTGCTCGTATCTGGGCCGAACCATTCAGTAGGACTAATCATTGGAGTCGGAATAGTATCTGGCATGTCATGTATAAAGAACTTGTTACAGTTACTAAATATACTCTGTCCATTAAGTGCCAAATGTCCGAATACTCTTATAAGAGAAGAACATCCAACGAAGAAAGAATTACCAACAGTAAATGGCTTAGTTTTATTATTATCAAATTTAATGTATTTAACTAAACCTGCATTTCTTAAAGATAATGAAGTAAGATTAAATGGACTTAAATCTAAGATATTATCACCTTTATAAGTAGGGATAGGGTCATTACCAAATTGGAAAGCAGATACAGAACTATTACTAATGTCTAAAGAAGTAATTGTGTTCAGACCTTGTGCTAACTGAATTGGCTCTGGAGTTGTAGTTCCAGAAAGATTTAGTGTTTTAATCTTAGCCGCACCTACAATATATATTTGTAGAGACCTACTATTACAATTAGATAGGTTTATTGTTTCTACATTGTTAGAGTTAGATACATTAAATACTGATAGCGCAGTATTGTTAGTACAAACAATAGATTTCAAATTAGGACATCCTGTAATGGTTACAGAATCCAAGTCACTTAAACTTGATAGAGTAAGTGATTCTATCTTAGTACAAGAATCAATAATTACAGTTTTTAATTTCTTACATCCTGTAAAGTCGATAGAACTCAAGAATGGTTGAGACTGTAATGTAATCTTTTCTACATCTGAGTTAGTAATATTAAGGGAAGCAAGTGAAGCATTTGGTAAAGATAGAGAAGTTACACAAGAACCAGAGATATTCAAATCTTTTAGTTTCGTATACTTTTCAATGTTTACTGTAAATGTACTTACACCACTGTTTCCAGACCAGAAGGATGTATTACTAAGGTCAATATGTCTTACATCAGAGAAATCTTGGTCATTAATAAATGCTGTTTCAAATAGAATTGGAGCACTTGACAATGTCTTTACTCCTGATATATCTACATTTGCAAAACTTGGCAGTCTCAATGTAGACATAAATCCTTGGAATCTCATATATTTCAATCCGTCAAGCTGACTGATTTGAGAAATACCATTAATAGTAATCTGCGTATTAAAAGAAGATATAGGTGATAGAGTAATAGTTGTTGGGATATTCTCATCAATAAAATATCTAATATCTCCCGCAGATGTCTGTCCAATGTTTACCGTAAAGATTAACGGGCAATTAGATTTTACTGTGAGTGTAGGAGCTTGTCCTTCCGCACCACCACATTTAAAAGCACCCTTTTCATTATATGGCTGGATGAGTGCACTATTTGAATATTGGAACACACCATCCATAAAGTAGTATCTTTTCTTTAGCCAGTCTCTTACAAATTCAACACGAGGTCCATGTAAGAACTCAATATTAGCATAAGAAGCGGCACTACCTTCATCCTTTGAATATCTAGTTAAATACTTAACTTTGTAGTCATAATTATATAGAAGCTCACCACAGTTCTTCATTTGGATGCTGAAATAGTTATCAACGAAGTAGTTAGCTTCTTTAAGAAGTGTTCCTACTGAACGCCAAGTTTCCCATAAAGCATCATATCCTGCTCCTGAATAAACCCCTGTATTTATAAATCTTGTGTCTCTAAGAACATCCCATAATCTTGCAGAGTATGTATCATATCCTCCGTCTGCTGAATTTTGAGTAATTACCAGAGAGTTAACTCCAGATTCTACTTTAGCATTAGCAAAGGTATCAAGATATGCTGTCTTAGGTACATTTTCTTCACCTGTATTAGATAGACCAAATGCCGTATCCATGTCGTAAAAACAAGGCCACCATTTGTTCATATTTTCATCAGTAAGGCTTCCTCCAACGTTCCAAGAACGAAGTGTCATATTTTTACCAAGAGAGTCCACAAGTCCAAATGCTATACAAACTATATAGTAAGAATAAGCATTTCTAATATTTAGCCTATTAGTTAAATCATCAGCTAGGGCTGACCAAGATTGTTGGGCTGCATATTGGTCTCCTGTTTTTTCGTAGCCTTTTGTTTGGACATTCCATCTATACTTATCAACAGCTTCACCAGTCATACTGGCTAAGTCGGTAAATAGTAATTGAAGTCTTTGCCAAATATTGTTATCAGATACATCGGAGTTATCTCCATTTGCTCCATTATACCTAAATTCTCCAACATGCTGCAAGATAGATAAGTCGTCCTGCATGAACAGAGCAGTCATCTGCTTAGTTCCATCGTCTTTGATAATGATGTTAGCATTTTCAGAGAACTCATAAGAGTATATTTGTCTTTGGTCAATAGTTCCAAAATTTTCATTATCTTTATATGTTTCGTAAGTAGTAATGAAAGCAGGAACTGGGTTTTCTTGATACTGTCCAGATGAATCCTTGATTCTTCTTGAGAATGATTTAAAAAACTTGAATCCCATGTTAAAGTAAGCATTACGTCCTAAGTTAAAGGAGTAAATACCTAACATTTCCTGAGTATCAGTTCCATCAAACTTAATAAGTAAGATACAAGGGAATCCTTCAAGTGTATGTTTAATTGTTACATTTTGATGTGTAACTGTTTTATCTCTAGTATCAACAGGACGTCTTGATTCAAGTTGTTCCATTGGTGGAGTTTTATCAAACAGTAAGTCTGCATTATCATTAATCCATTTACCAATAGAAGCATTGTTAGCATGAGCAGAGTCAACTACGTCAGCTTTCAATGTAAATTGACTTTCAGGCATCCATGTATTATTTGGCTGGAATAGCTCTGGGCCGATTAAACCACCTAAATCATCATATAGTTCTTTTCTGAATATTATTTCTAAGTTCTTACTTCTATAACCAGTAGATGATGTACCCTGAATCTGTACTGATAATTCTCCAGTAGATACTGCTGAACTCTTAGTAGAATTAGGGTCGAAGTAGTTAAATGTACAACCAGTATATTCTGTAGGGTTTGCACCTACAGCTTCATACACTGCCTTAGTAAATCCAGAACCACCGCAGTCAATATAAACTACTGGAAGGGGCGGTTTCTTGTTAGAGTCACTAATTAAAGCATCGAAGTTGATGTTTGCATATGTATTATTCTGGTCGTCCCATAGAGTTGAAGATGCTGTTGATTCAGATGTACTAAAGAAGTTCTTTGCTTTCCAAGAATTGTACAGAGAGAAATCTACTGTACCATCAGACATTAAAGAAGAATTAGCTCTCGCATTTAAAGCATTAATTACAATTTGTTTATCATTAAGAGCACTTCTAAAGAATCTCATATCATAAAGCTCAACATCAGCATAATTACCTATGTTTCCATTGGCATCAGCATCACAAGCCAAATAGAACTTACTTGTAGTTTTCCAAGTAAAGTCAGATTTGATTTCTCTTGCAGCATTTAGGACTCCGTTAACAAAGACTTTTACTTCATTATTATTTTTATCAACAATAAAATCTAGAGTATTTATAACGTTTTGTTGTAACTTACAAGAGATTGTTTCTTTGATATTTCCGTCAGTATAAGACCATATAATGTCTTCTAGCCCAACTTTAATACCTTCAGAGAATGTTCCATCCGAACTATAATTTCCAATAAAGAATACAGTTCTATCAGAGAACGGGTGTAGGTCAGTTTTCAGGGTTACAGAGAATGTAAATCCAAGTCTAGACCAGTTATTGTTATCACTTATATCATCCTTAAATGGCTGTAAATCCACTATACCGTAAGATTCACCACTGAGTCTTAGTTTTGTTTGTCCATTGCTAGATAAGAATCCAGATAGTTCTCCATTAGTATTATATACATTTAAAGGAGTATTTACTACAATCGGGTCTGTTGTTCCCGGAGATATATAGTTTAATTCTTTTGACATCCATGTAGTTGCAGTGGGAGCTGTTGGAAATTCATTCTTAATACTCCAACTTGCATATCTAGTATTTCTAGGGTTTTGGTCAGCAATTAAAGATTGTGCAGATTTTACAACAACACAAGCAAGTTGTGTATCTGTCATAGGAGAACCCTTTTCAGACCAGCATCTCAATGTAATGTCCCAATCACCTAAGTAATCGTCATTTTGTGCAACAGCCCAACTAAAGATTTGTTGTTTACCTCTTTGCACATATTGGTTTTCATTGAATGGGTTTTCTGCATCAGGCTCAAATGTTCCAATATCTCTTACGATGTTTCCTCTCTTCATTCTAACAGCATAGTAAATAATGCTAATACCTGATAGATAAGGAGTGAATGAGAATGAGATATTACCACCTTGAGGGAACTCTGTTGCAGGTGTTCCTGCTGTTACTTCTTCTTTAGTTGTAATGCCATCAACAAGTACTACAAGAGAAGTTCCGTCTTCTACTACAACTTTATTAGTTACTTTATCAGAAGTAATAGTTTTTCCGTCAATAAATGTTTGTGCAAATGCTTCAATAGTGTAAGAAGAACCTGCCGTTGGAGTTCCTGTAAATAAGCTGAAGAAATCAACATCATATAACAAAGGTTCAGTAGATGTAAACTTACCAAGCTCAAATGTTTTAGAAACACCATTAGTGACATTGTTAACAATCAAAGATGTGTCTGCAGCCAGTACTTTATTAGTAACTGTATATGTTATTTTATATGCCAATCCAATTGTTGCAGTAACTGATGAAACACTACTTGATAAATTAATAGATGATTCAATTACAGTTAACATATAAGGAGTAGCGTTAATTCCTTCTGCATCGGTTGCAGTAACTACTACCGAGTGACTATTTGATGATGAGTACTGGGATATGTTTTTAATAAGCAAACTTCCCGGAGTTCCAGACCATCCTTCTTGTCCTGAAATAACACTATTTCCGTCTAGAGAAACAGTTATAGTAAATTTTTGGTTGTTCTTTAATGCTGTGATTAAGTAATCTAGTTTAACTTCTTTAGTGGTAGAATATAGAATATTAACTCCTTCAGATGTTGTAATACCACCGTTAGTTAATTTAATAGAGGATGTGAAATCTCCTCCCCCACCACCGCCTCCTCCGCCATGTTCCGCAAGCCACGAAACATTACGTTGAAGTGTTTCTATCTTTTTGTTGGTTCTACTGAGTGCTTGGTCAACAGAGATATTTACTTCTCCAGATACTAGCACGTCAGGATTAGAAGTACTAATTTGGGAAGCGTCGCTACCTGCGACGATTTCCCATTCATTAGTAGTTTTGTTTTTTATACTTACACTTTTACCTGACATTATTTTATGATAATTAAATCATTTCCGTTGTTTTCTTCCCCATTACCACCAATAGCTTCTGGTGGATTAACACTACTTTGAATATTAATATTAAACTTACCTGCAGAGGTAAATACATAATTAATCTTCTTAACTGTACCTGTTATTTGTGTAGGAGTAATATTCCATATAATATAGAATGGGTATCTCTGTCCAGCATTTACTGTTGCAGTAATGTTAGTCTGGTCTACAACTTTAACGGTAGCAGGGAAATAGTGTCTCAACCAAGGTATATTAGGTGCAGGCAACTCTTTGTTAGATGTATGTTTATAACCAGTAGCTTGACACATTGCATACACAGGAGCAGTGATGTTATCAACTAGCTCAAATGTACATAAGTGTTTATGTTGCTTGTAGTTATCATCGGTTTTCCATGCAACAGGGAATTTTTGTCCAGCTAAGTCTCCCTCTGTTTCTTCATATAAACTATCACTATTGAAGTAAGTAGTTAAATCAGATTGAGTTACTTGAATAATTGGCTTCATGCTTATAGGAGTTCCATCTTGTGAGAAATTCTCTTTAAGCGGCCAACTAACGCTGTACGTATGTTTATGTCCACCAAGAACAAGTCTTACATTGTTTTCTTGGCAGAACTTACTAAACCAGTATTTATCTTCATTAGGGACATTGTAATTTAAATGGCTACCACTTCTTTCCACTTTATTATTTTCTGTGTCATTCCAGTAGAACTGTTGAATAACATTTTGAGTAATAATAGTAAATGGCATTTCATGACAATAAGCAATTTGCCAAGCAGCAGAAGCATTAGCATCAATGTCCTTTTTACACCATTGTTTAATGTACGGATAGGTTATCTTTCCAGTACTTAATCCATAAATATTAGTTTCAGTTAAATCAGTAATTTCAGAGTTCACACACATAAAGTGTACATTACCATAATTAAATGAGTAAAGAGAATCAACGAATACTTCTTTACCTTCAATAGTAAATACAGGTGGATTAGTTTCATCAATTTCGAATGTGTAGAAGAACGACATATTAGAAGGATTAATTTTGGAACTGTCTCCGCCATTTCCTAATACATACATGTTGGCAGGACATAAGTCATTATTACCAACAGTCACCATTTCTTCAACTCCCCATAGGGATTTACGAGCATTATAATAGTCAATCCATTCATTGATTCTATTTCCATTTTGTGTCATATCACCAGTATTAATAGTGAACTGCGCTTCTGGAACATTATTCTTTATATATTCAGCTGATATTCTCCAAACATTATATTCATCCCAGTTAAATCCCTGTTGGTCACTTACCTGAACAAACGTAAAATCGTTTTTTATATCGTCAGTATCTCTTACTGTAAATGTTAAAGAATCACTAGCAAATTCACTTGGATTACCATTTGCATCAGCTCTACCTACTCTATACTCATAAGTTCCTACTGATAAGTTCTTAAGAATAACTTTATGAGTAGTAAATGGAGTTCCATCAGTAGCTTCCATTCTAATACGATTATAGTATTTTCTAATACCTGTTTCGTTTTTAAATGATTCTACTTTAGTCCAAGGGCCTTCGTCACTACTTCCTTTTGGTCTATGCCATAGATACTCGTCAAAGTATCCTACTGACACCCAATTAAAACATCTTGTGGCATTTGGAGCAGTTGCTTGTCTACCAAAGGTACAAGATATTAGGTTAGGTTTTAAACTTACTAGTTTAGATTTGTTGTAGAATATTGTTTTATTTTCAAATGAAGCCCTTGGAGTGAAAGCTTCAATGCTCGGAACTAACTCTTTTGTAAGGTCAACAAAATACCAATCATTAGCATTGTTTCTTTTATCTAATGATTTAGTAGCCTGACTTACTGGGTCCATTGCATAGTATTTAGTAAAGAGTTTATCAGTACTTAGATACGTATATGGTTTGTTTTCGCTTGCGTCTATTGTATCAGAGGATTCTGCATTTTCTTTATTAAATCCAACTAAATCGATATATCCTAACGATACTCTATAGTTTCCGTTAGCATTTGAATATGGATTTCTTACTGTTGAAGGAGTAGTTCCCCAAGTAAGATAGAATTTGGATTTGTTGTTATCAAACTTCATTAGATTTCCGCCTGAATCTCTCCATTCCATATCGTATGTTTTTACTTTAATCTTAGTAGTATTTGCATCCATTACTGAACACTGAGCACCTCTAATTAAGAATGTAGACTGCGCTTTGATTGTTCCCCATAATGGAAGTACTTGCCATTGAGTTCCTTCTGTTGCATATTGCAAGGAAAGACCATTCAAGTTTATATCTTCATTAGTTAGATTTGAGAGTTCAACAAAATGATGTGAACAATAGTTGTAACTATGTTCGTCAGATGCTAATCCCCCACAATATATAGAATTTATATATAGCTTCTGTAAGAATAGTGATGTAACATAAACCCAGCCCGAAGGGTCTTCTTGACCTCCTGTTGGTTTAGTCTGTGGTGTATCCATTTCCTTTTTATAGATAACCATTTTTCCATCATTCTCAATCTTAACCCTGTATGTTTGACCACTAGGGGTAACAAATCCAATGGTATCCAGTTCGTCGAGAACAGATGGGTCCCACTCGGTTCCACCACCACTTCCGCTTTTATTAATCCAATTTAAACTACCATTACTCATAATATATAATTGTTTAGTGTCTGTACACCATAGTAATTCGTTATTTACAAAGTTTCTTGTGTTCTCAAGCAGGCTTGAGTAAGTTCCTGCTTTAATAGCTAAGTGCTTTAAATTTGGAGTTTCATATTCAGTGTATTCTGGATATTCTTCTGCTGCTGTCGGTTCTGTTTCCGTTCCTGGTTCCAAAGGTGAAGCAGCTTTCATCATATCGAGTCTTGCACTATTTTCAAAACCCCCACTTGACATCTCATGTGTAAATGCATATTCATGCTTATTTACCAGTTTTCTAAGTGCTTCAACTGCCTCTATTATAGTAGCCAAATCTGGATTTGTATACTGAGGTAGTGATTTCTGACTAGTATTTATCCATACTGCATCATCATCAACTGGTTCTGTATCTTGTATTTTAATATGGTCAAAAGAGCTCCATTTGTCTTTATTAGACCAGAATAGAACTTCATCTGTACTCTCGATATATACGATTTGTCCAGCTCTTTCCAAGTCTACTCTGTTTGCTAGCTCTTCTGGCGTTGATACTATTTCAACTCTAGTGTCTCCATCCCCACCACCTCCGCCGCCAAGTTGTGCTTTAATCCAATAACCATTAAGCCATTGGTATGTAAAGACCTTGTCAGGGTCATTGAGTACGAAACAAAGCATACCATTCTTTTTTCTTTTGTCTGGTATTGCATCTCTTTCGCTCATTTCGGTTACTTGATAGAAACCTCCACGAATGTTATTGGCATCAACTAGAGCGAAATCCTGACCACCTTTTTGAACTATTTCGCTAATTAACTCTACTGCCATGTTATTTAATAGTTACTGTTGTACTTCCTAAGCCCGGATTATCACTTCTAAAGAGAACACATCTTATAGTAGTTCCCTCATATCTAGTGAATTGGTAATTATCGTCTACTATAAAAAATCCTCCTTCAAATCCACCTACTGAAAAAGAAATATTCTTTAAAGAGTATGGGACTAGAAGATAGATATATTGACCTTCTCTAGCATTAACTGTAAAACTGTTTCCTCTAGTAAGATTCAAACTTCTTGTAAAAGAAGAAATCATATCAGAAACTGTTGGGTCTGTTGCACTTGCCCCATAATATCTACCATCCTTGAATACTAAAGATGCAGTACTGGATTTGGATTCTGTTCCGTCCGATGCAGTTAAGGTTTTAGATGTTGTAGTCTTAAATGCTCCAGTTATAGTTTTAGTTCTAAGTGAAGCATTAATTTCTTCTCCGTCAAAGTATTGTTGTTTAATCTCTTTATTATATTTCCAGTTATATGTAAGGGTATTAACTTCTGAACCTGTTTCTGCTTCATTAGGAGAAACAGTAAATGAGCTAATAGTTATTGGAACATAGAACAACTTATCTAAGGCATCTTTAACCGACTCTATATCAGGGTCAGTATCTGTCTTATAAGTAATGTTGGCTGCATCGCCTTCCATATCTTTGAGTCCTAGGTTCTCTCTAGCTCTTCTCTTATCAGCTTCAGTTAAGAACTCCCCAAGGAAGTTATCCTTTAGTAGATGCCCGTCTTCGTCTGGACAAGTGTTGCAATTACAGCTAGGGGTTTTCTTAGGAATATATGGCTGTTCTGGATTATCGTTCATCCAGTCATCAAGTAGAACTCCTTCTTCTAGTACTTTATATTCTGACATATATTATGCTAACATTAGTTGTTGATAAATAAAGTCACAGTTATCTAATTTAGTATGAGTCTCTATAAAACTTATTTCGTGCAAAATTAAAGAATAGTCTTCTCGGTATCCCTTATATAGTTTTTTCACGTAAGAATTATAATCCTCAATTATTTTCTGTTTAAGTAAACTAATTGCATCCACATCCAGAACTTCTGTTTAAAGTTTTATATTTGTTATTAATTGAATCACAAAAACCATTGCAAGTATTTACTTGTTCTAATATTCTTTGGGCTTCTGCATATTGACCAAGGCTAACGGAGTATTTAATTACGTTAATAGTCATCCAAACAAAATCTCTCTTAAATATTAGGTTGTCTAAATCTGCATTTTTACTCTTACATTTAAGAAGGTTCATGTTTAAAATTTCATTGCACAAAGTAACAAAACATTTGGATAAATAACAAATGGAAAAGGTATTTTTTTCACTTATGGAAATTGTAGTCCCGTCAGGATTTCTTTCAGCAAGTTCGAGTGCAGGACATTCAACAAGCCCTTCATTTATGTACTTATATATTGTAGAACCGTCAGAAACATACACAACTGCATAAGAAGATAAAGAACTGTTAGGATTATCTATTTCTTTTTGCAACCACTCTGTAGTGGGAATTATGATATGTGAGATACGGTAGTTACCATCTTTAGATATGTCTACTTTTACTTCATCAGTGTTAGTTAAATGAGGCGCAACAGTAGATTTAATAAATTCAGGTTCGTCTATCTTATCTAATTGTATAACATTTACAGTTACAGTTTCACTGTACTTAAAAGTGTTAATTATGTTTTCAGTAGAATCTTCTGGCAGATACTCACCGGCCTCTCTTGAGAGACCAGTGATTGTTAATCCGCAAGTATTAGATTTACATACATTAAATACAGGAGTCATATATTATATATTTCTTACTTCGTTATTATTAGAATTGCCATCATATAATTGAGCGTACTCAATTTCAGTTCTTTTATCGTCGTTTTCAGCTTTAGAATCTTTAGACCTTCTATCAGTCTTAGCTGTATACCATCCGATTTGTTCATCAGCTTTAGCCTTTCTATCTTCAATTTGTAACTTAGCTTCATTAAGAGATTCAACCTTATTTTGAGCTTGTTGAAGTTGTTGTTGAAGTTGTTGTACTTGCTGTTGAAGTTGTTCATTCTGCTGCATAAGTTGCTGCATCTGGCCATTTTCATCCTTCTGTACTTTAAGTGCTTTCTGTACTTTATATTTAAGTTCAGTTAAGCTCTTGGCAGTTAATGCTTCAAAGATTATTCCTGGTTCTAGAGTTCCACTCTTAATAAATTCAGGAATAATAGCTTTAATAGATTCCATATCTTTAATAACATCAGTGCTTGTTACAATATGAATATCATAATCACTGACAGTAAAATATTTTGGAAGTGCAGTAAAGACTCTTTGATATTTATCTCCAAGAATTAAAGTTCCCTTCAATCCATTCTTATATACAATCTTAGCTATATTCAAGCAGTCAAGAAGAAGTTCATTAGTTACTAAATCCATTTGTTGGTAGTACTTTTTAGTAATAATAAATGAATTATTAACACTTGTCTGTACATTAGTAACTGCATCCTTTTGTTGGATTCCATTTAAACGTTCTCTAAAGACTCCAGTAATAGAACTTGTTGTGTTCTCAGTAGCATCAATTGCAATTTGAATACCTTGGATAGTTTGAGCTTTAACCGTATCATCAAATCCAGAGAATGTAGTATTACTATTAAATTGTCTTCCTTCTTGAGATGTATCAATAATTGCAACTCCTGATTTCTTATAAGCAATCCATTTCTGGATTCTTTCAGGAAGTTTAACTCCGAGAGCTGTTGGGAGCACTGATAAGTCTAACCAATCTCCAGTAGTACCACTATTTGCAATTAAATTGTCTCTATAGAAATGTAATAAGTCATATCTATCTTGTAGATTAGCACAAGCTAATACTAAAGAGAATGGCTCATTATTTCTATCATTAAAGTAGACTCCATTTACTGATAAACTACAATAAGAAGGATTATCTTTACTTCTTATTACTTCCTCATTTTTACCTTTTAAGATATAAATCTCCTGTCCTATACGAACAGTTTCATATCTTTGTAGATTGTAATCTTTATCAGTCTCAGTCCATTCTACTTCATAAACAGGAATTAGTTTATAATTGTAAGATTGAATAGCTTCATCTGGAAATCCAGGAACTATTTCTCTTCCTGCTTCAAGTCCGTCTGTCATAGGGGCACCACTCTTTACATCAGCAAATGACCTTACGTAATAATGAGAAGTATCAAAGCTTTGATGCCATGAGTCTTTAATTTTAGCAATATCATCTCTTGATAAATCTCTACCATATATATTTAAGATTTGATTCTTAGTAAGCCATTTTCTTACAACAACTCTATAAGAATCTTTAATATATATAGATTCAGGATTTCTATCAATGAATGTATTTAAAGGATTAAGTACCTCTATATCAATATTTCCCTTACTTGTAGATGGCTTTACTCTGTAGAAAGCATAACCAGTTATTAGTAAATCTAAAAACAATATTCTTAGTTTAGTCATAAGGTCAGTGTCCCTACTTTGCATAATATACTCAATGACATTTTGAGCTGCCATTTCATATTGGGAAATAAATGATTGGTCTAAATCATCAATCAACTTTTGTATTTGTTGTTCTATGGCTTTATCTGTAATATCTCTTCCGTCAATAAAGCTAAGCATAGAGTTCTTTAAGTGTTTTTGTAGAAGACTATATACTTCAGAGGAAATTGCAATTTCTTTTTCGCGAGTGATAGCACTTATCGTTGCAGAGTCTTTGCAAGATACTTTAGGAAGAATTGGAGTTCCTAGAAACTCTCCTACTAAAGCATCCACATGTTTCCTAATAAGAGGTATGAATTCTACTGATGTAGGTTGACCTATACCATAATTTTCTTCAAGAAATCTGTACTGCTCAGCATCTCTTTTGCAGTTATAGTAGTTGTATGCTTTTTGCAACCTGTACTTAGGATAAACCAGCTCGCTGATTGCCCTGTTGGTAGCTTCCATCAACTCTTCATTCTTTTTAGTATCTTTCATTTTTACATTTTATTTGTTCAGGTGATTCTGGACAAGGCTCTGGGAATGATTGATATCCTAATGAATATTCAACTCTCCAAAGACATTTGTCTTTAAGTTCTTGTTCTATATATTTCAAAAAGTCGCAAGCCCCTAATTGTCCAGAGATTACTAACGGTTTATCAATATTATTCATCGCAAATATAGCTGAATAACCTCCTTCTGGAAGTTCTTTCACTATAAGTTTGCTAGTATATTCCATTTTGTAGCATCTGCGGATTATGTCGAGGATTGCTGCTTCTAGTTCTGTCGTTGTCATAATGATAAGGGAATAAATCATATTTAGGAATATTAGGTTTCTCTTTAGGAATAGTTCCCCACCTTTTAATTCCATTCTCGTCTCTATAATATCCAAAGTCTTGAAATGCATCATCTACATTTTCAACAGCTTTAGGTATTATTCCTTGTAATTCTTGGTCACCAAGTTCAGCCATACCCATAGCCGCCACAATATCGAACTTTCGCTTATTCTCATCAGTATAACGATTAAGTTCATCAAGCATTTCTGGGAACCATATTGTATGACAATAGTCATTTACAAAGTCTGCAATTAAGTCAGTCTGTAAATCAATAACTGCCACTGTTGCTGGAGCACCGTACTGTTTACTTTGTCCATTTTGAACATCAGGCATAGTAGCCCTAGGTCTTCTCATAAACCTATTAAGACATTTATTTTCTCTAGCCCATGTAATCATGGCAACTTTAGATGCTTCAATTACACATTGACAATTGTAATACTCCATAAGTTTGAGTGCAATTTTATATGCATCTCTTACGTCTTGAGGTCTGTCCTTATAATAGGCAACATACATAGGGTCAGTAAGACCTCTAATTCTTTTCTTAATTACAATACAAAAATCAGAAGGGTCTTTAGTAGCATCAGAAGTTTCCTTCTGTCCAATATCAATACTGTCTATTCCAGCCACATACATATCCCTCATCTTAGGTTGTTTATCATCAATAGTCCAAATAGGATGTTCCAATATATGTACTTTACCATGAGCAGAGTTTTCTATCCATTTAAAGCCAACTATATTTTCTTTTTGTACTGGGCCATTAAACTTATATTCAAGAGAACCTACACTAATTTTCTGACCTTGTTTGTCAACTCTAATTCTTGCAATCTGTTCTGAAATAAGTACCTTATTAAATTTATTAGTACCTTCTAAAGCTAGAGCTTCGTCTGCTGTAAAGCAATATTCAGCACAGTGTATAATTAAAGTTTCAGGGTCAGCTGCTTTCTTGTCTCTTTCCTTTTCATAATAAGCCCTACCTTTAACTGGGTCTGTCCAACCTCTTTTATCAATAAGTCCTGGTCTATTAATGATAGTATAAGCAGGAATAAAGTAAGCTGTAATAACTTCTTCACCAGTTGGAGTATATCTATGTCTGTAAGGAAGAGCATCATATGTATCTGGTTCTTCATATGCTTTAGCTAATCCTTCAAGTGAAGGACCTTTATCTCCACCTGTTCCCCAAGCCATTTTAATTCCGAACTTTGCTCCCTGAATACCTACAAGAGCGTCTCCCTGTTCGAAAGCTCTTTTCCATTGAGGCCAAGAACCACTTTCTTCGTATATTAATAAGTCGGTACGGTCACCACGAATCTTATTTGGCTTATCAGCATTGATACCAGTGATTTCTGACATCCATCCAGCTTCTACTTTCTGTCCATTTATTACTTTATAAACAGATGCTTTCTTACTAAGAGCTGTATCTTCTACTTGCCTTAGTTTGAAAAATCCTCCATCAGTATAGTCATTTAAAAAGTCCAACTGTTTCCAACATTTACTAAGAGTCTTAGTAAGATAATTTTCAAGTTGAGCTGCAATAACTATAACAGAGTTTCTTCTACAATTATATGTGTTTACTGCAATTGCAGCACCAATTTCACTAAACACTGTGTTATCCAATAGGCTTTTTATCCTATTGCTCTTATAGTTTCCTATAAGGTCAGCGTACATTTTCATTCTATATTAGAATGTTCCGCACTCTTGGGAGAATTATTACTCTCGTTAACGTTCATCTCCTACGCGTTACGGTGGTCAGCGATGAGCTGACTTACCTCGGTATTAACATAGTAATCAAATTTCTTAAATTTCCTACTTAAGTAAAAATATGAATCATCATAAAGAAAATGGAATAGTTTTTCTATTTCTTTTTTAGAAGTAGTTTTCACTCTATACATATTATCTCTTTTTAGATAATTCATATTTATCTTAATATTATGAATATTAAAAACCTTCATAAATTCTGTCAATAATGACTCAGTTTTTCCACAAATATCAAATGAGTATCTGACTCTATCAGATTTTCCTTTTTCTATAGCTAGCCATCCAGTAATGCACCCATCACCATCAAAGTAACCTCTAATAAAATGTTTTATTAAATGTTCCGGAATATTTGGAATATGTAAATCGAAATGACTTTTATTATATCCGATTCCTAAATTGACTAAAGAATTACATAGTTCAGCACTAGTAATATCCACTCCGAAAGATTCATGAGCAGTAACTTCTATCCCTTTCCTCCCAGTCGTTTTATGTTCTTCTACTGTAAAAGTTCTAGCGTCTGGACTAATAATGTCCTTATATAAATATACTATTTCAGAATCCTGTTTTTGAAGGTGTATTCTAAGAGTTTTTCTTTTTTCATTTATACTACCATCCGCAGCATAAAATCCTAAAAGGTACGCTTGTAATTCTGTTTCTATTTTACTGAAAAACGTATGTCTAATTCTACGATTTGATATATGATTTGTGTATAAGGGATAATTATCCTCAATGAATTTAATTTGTTCTTGTCTATTCATAATTTAAAAAATTTAAGTGATTTATCACGTTAGTCTTCACCGATTTTACGGAATTTATAGTCGGCTTTAGTTTATTGTGTCAACCGACTCCACGGGCTTTAAGTCCTATGGCATTTTTTCTTAATCTCTTACATAATTCAACGTAATGGAAATATTCATACTGCTTTACAAAAAATCTTGGGAAGTCATAAAGTCTACCACCACCGGCTTTGTCAGCTGATGTCAAGTCCATTAATTGATAATAATTCAAGAAGAAATAATTATCACCAGTAATTGTATATCCATTAACTGTCATTCCATCTCTGCATCTTATATATTCTTGCGTCCAGAAGTCATTATAAGGCTTGGTTCCAAATCTATAAGTACAGTAATGTCCTGTTCTCATAAATGTATCCTTAGCTTCAGTATACCAAGCTGGGTCAAAGTCCAACCCATGTTTATCATCGATAGGTTTATATCCTGTAAGTTCGTAGGATAGATTGGAATCAAAAAATGGGATATCATCATTTATAGTGACATCCCATTCTCCTTTTCTAGCCTTTATTAGAGAAGTAATTTCATCCTTGAACTCTTGGTCCTCTTTCTGTTTTACTTCTTGTAATATTCGTTGGACTCTTTCCGGAAGGATATCTAAAGTAGGTTCTTCAACAACTTTCTTTTTTCTTCCTCTAGCCATAATTAAAAGTCTTTAGGTATAAATCCATCAGTAGCACCTCCACGTAAAGAAGAATCTTCAACGAGTTCTTTCTTAACCTGACCTTCTAATGCCTTTAGTTCATCATTAACTTTAGATAAACTAGAGATTTCTGTCATAATATCTTTTACTTTAAAGATAGGTTTGCCAGATTGTAATTCTCTCTCCTCTGGGTCTATGTTATTGAAATAGTCAATAAATTTATCAACCGTGTTTTGAGCTGCTTTTAGCATCTTTATTGAACGAGTTTCTTCTTGTAAAGCTCTGTATTTTCTACAAGCTGCCCTGAATATTGGGTCATCGAATTCTGCTTGAGTAAGTCCTGCGTCCTTTAAAGCTTCTTGGTGTCTCTCTTGTTCTGCATAATCAGCATAAGGAGATAACCAATCTAATGCCAACCATATATATGTAAATTCTTTAAATGCTTGAGTTCCAAGTTTTCCTTCTTTATCCTTGGGAGTAATATTTCTTTTTTTATCCATTAGGGCTTTAAACTCACGAATGAGTAAAATTTCCGGAACATTTAACTCTATTCTATTATTTACATTATCATATAGAAATATTTTCTGCATAAGTTATTTAGAGTTTTCCTCCAAAGTAATGTTTCTTTATTTGTACTTTACCTTTTGGAGATAGTTTGTTTTCTTTAGTATCTATAACTCCGGGAATAGTCTTTACTTTTCCTCCGTCTTCTTTTTTCTTCATTTTTCCTTTCATCTTTCCGCCACATTTCTTCATGTCAGCTTTAAAGTCTTGAACTACTTTAGTTCCTTGCTCTGCTTTAGTCGGAGCTTTCTGTGCTTTTGCTTTCTTAATGCATTGGCTACACATTACTCCACCTTTCTTAAAATATTGCATTTCAAATCCCTCTGGACATTGTCCTCTTAATGATTTGATATAATTTAATTTTGCACCCTTAGCTGCTGCTTGTACTTGTTCAGTTCCTTGTGTCATAAGTTCTTCAAATTTTGCTAATTCTCTTTGTAATCCTTCTTGTCCTAAGTCTTGAATATAGTCATTTAATTCATCTTCGGTCTCTACTCCAGATGCTTGAATCAAGTAAGCTACAAATTCTTGTTGTTTGTCTCCAAGTTTTCCACCTTTTTTATTACTCTGAACTCCAGGAAATCTATAAGAAGGAGTATATCTTCTTATTTGAGGAGAAGTTTCATAAGTGGGATTACTACTTAGTGTATTTGTAAGCGAACCGCCTGTTGTAGAATAAGCACCTCTATTATCAAAACCACGTGTAGGAGCAATAGTTCCTGCTGAACGATAAGGTCCTTGACCAGTTCCCCAACCTAAGGCATCTGCGCTTGGTTCATTTTGAACTGCTTGTACTGGTGCTGGCATAGGAGTAGTTGCGGCTCTTTGTGCTACTACATTTACTTGTGGAAGAGAACCTCTCCGCATAGAATCAAGGTATGTAGATTCAGGAGCGTTCGGTTTAGCTGTTTGAGTAGGAGCTTGTTTAGTTTGTTGAGCTGCCTGTTGTGCAGATGCTAATTGTGTTCCATATAACTTACCATTCCACTGGAACTGTTTTAATCCTTGTTTTCTGGCTGTCGCAAATGCATTATTGAATGAACCAGTAAAGTTAGAAGATTGGGTTGCTGTCCTACCCTCGTTCCTAAATTTGGTATTTGTATCTTGAATCATCTTTCTCCCATTAGTATTATTTAGCCTAGTCCTCATTTCATCTCTCTCACTTAAGGAGAGTCCTTGAGGTTGCTGTCCTACCCTCGTTCCTAAATTAGGGTAAGAAGGTGTTGCAGGAGCGGCAGGCTTAAAATTTGCTAAAGCTGCCGTAGCATTTTGGGAGTTTCTTTTGGTCTGTTGGTTGAGTTTTCTTCTAGAAACCATTTTATAGTTTTATTAAATCCTTGGTATTAAATACTGCTTCTTGTAATTCACCATTAGATGTGAACCATCTACATTTAATTCCTTTCAGGCAATCTTCCTTTCCCCCTGTAAATTTGTCAATACCTGCTGATTTACGTGGGCTGATTATCTTAGTTTCCTTCTTCACAACAATCATAGTTGGCTTATAAGGAATTGCCTGACGTAGTGTTACCACATCGCCAGGCAAAAAGTATATTTTCTCTTCCATAATTAAAATTTATTGTATGCTTTAAGTTTTCCTTCTGATGCTCTCATGAAACGAGCTTTAAGTTTTTCATTTACTACTGCAAGAACACGTTGTTCACTTACATAGACAAGTCCCATCTTGAAGAATGGTATAGGAGTCTGTGAAGGTTTAGTAAAGAATACATCATCTCCTTCTCTAACGTACTTAGTTTCAGGACCTACTTCAATTACTTTACCTACAACAATGAAGTTTTCTTCTTCTTCCAGTTGTCCGTTATCAGGATTTTTAAATTCAGGTTTGTGACCACCCAAGTCATAGATAAGTCCAGAAGATGAAACCTTAATTTTTTGATAAGGATTCTGGTCATAAGGTCTTACTATCATATAGTTAAAGACTGGAAGAATTTCTAATCCATTCATGTTTTCAACAATACTCTTTGCCTTTTCTTCTACGTCTCTAATATAGTTATCCATTTTAGCTGTGTACTCATCAACACTGTCATTAAATCTAACAGCTGCGTCTCTTGCCATTCTCTCTTGAACGTTTTCTTCAGCTGACATTATAAAGTGTTGGTCTCCTGAGTCTAATCCTACTAATTCTTGTGCTATTTTTACTTTTTCGTATTCTGCTGGGTTGTGTGCCATAATTCATTTACATTTTAAAATTTTTACCATTTTCCTGCGGGGCAAGATTCTCTTGACATTGTGGTTTTTGCTTTTAGTCTACATCCACATCCTCGCACATATCCATCTAGTTTAACTGTACTTACATCTCCCGTCTGGGCATTATACCATAATCTTCTATTACACATTCCTCCTAATTTAGGAGTAAATAAGGGACATGTTTTACATATCTCTAGTCTCTTTTTTGAAATATCTTGTTTCAAATTGAGAACTTCATTTAAGTGTCCAGTTACAATATGTCCTACATTCATGTCTATAAATAAGGATATATTAATCCGTTCGAATCTCTATTACATTGCTTAACATTTAAAGCGTTATATAAGGCTTTAAAAATGCTCCTTAAATTTATTCTTCTCTACTAAGATTAATATTCTATCCTTTGTCTTTTAGCTCGTTGTTTTTCCTTAATCATGTTTTTCTTATGGAAGCTAAACATTCTCTCTACATCTTCTTTTAGATAATCGAGATTATATGTAGTTTCGTTGCCATCATGGTCATAATGCACTAATATTAATTGCTTTACTACAAACTCTGGATTTAATTGCTGTAACATATAAGCATATGTACTTAATTGTAAAGTATAATGCATATAATTACAATCCATTAAATTAGTAAGTGGATAAAGCATTGTTGCATTTTTCTTTGTTGATGTATCGAATCCAGATTTCTGGTCAATTTTCTTGTTGGTTTTATAGTCCACAATATAGATGTCATTACCATCTTTTATTAATAAGTCTATCTGTCCAGCAATTTTTAACATTCCGTCTTTTGATTCGTATGATATTAGATATTCAGGATAAACTCCCTGTTTCATATCTAATTCTGTATACCCTTTCTTACACTCGAATTTACCTCCGAGTCCGTACTTTTTAAGGCTTATATCCTTCGGCTTCTTGTAATATTGATTTTCTAATTCTGCATGAATTGCAGTACCTCTTTCACAAGAGTCTTTATTAGCCTTATCCCATTCGTCTAGTATATCTTGTTGCGTATCACTAAATACTCCAGCATCAATATTATATAAATCCAATATAGATGTATCAAATCTTTTAGTAGATAAAAGTGATTTCTTTTCTATTGCCCAATTTTCTTTTGGAATAAGTTTTTCTAATGCTTTATAGGCACTCCAAAATTCCTTATCAAAAGGTTGAGTAAAAGAGTGTATTAGTGTAGTAACTGATATATATCTAGATTCGTCCTTTTCGTTCCAATAGATATGATTCAAATCATTGTAACATACATTACCATTTTTCTTATCAACTTGCATAATTCATTGTTTATTTTTGTACGTTGTATTATAATTTAATAGCGTGGAAAGTACTTGAATATAAGGGGCAATACATTCGTTATAATATCCTAAATAATAGCGTTTTGGTTCGTCGTACATCACGACAATCATTCCAACAGGTTCTGTAAAACCTTCGCTATCAATGCCCTCAATCGGGTAAAGTGCTGCGGCACAAGCTCCGCTCAATCTTAGCTTCTTGTATAACTGTGGAAACTTTTCTTTTGCAGATTCCAGCGAATCTATTCTTAAATAGCCGGCTCTCCTAATCTTTTCTACTTCGTCCGAGAACTGTAAATACGGAAGATTTGTCCATATGTCAACGCAACTTTCATCATCTATACCCCTTGGAGAGTCAGTTAATGCTGTTAAATACATATAGGAAAAACCCTGTAAACTTTTCTTGGTATTGTGAAAAGATAATAGAAGAACGTTTGAAGCATCTGTATCTTTGTTCCTAATGTTCTCTACTTGTCTCCTAATTTTGGGAGAGACTTTCAGAGAATACTCCTCAGATTTTCTGTTATTGTACTCAACAGACTCGATGTAGTCAGTTATAAATAGCTTACTTTGATTTACTAAACATACTTGTGTACACCAAAACAGTAGTCCCATTATGATTATGGTTTTAACTGTAGGATTCAAGCCATTTATAAAATTGAACACCTTTTTAATAAAATCTAACATACTAATTGTTCTGTTTCTTTAAATTCTTAAATAGTTAAATAGTTTTAAAAATCTTTACTTAAATTTTCCACATTATTTCATATAATTCATACTTTCATTTGTTATTGTGCAAATTTAGCTATATTTTTGTAGTCTACAAAATGAAATAATTATTTTATTATACTATGGGAGAGAATAAAACTTTATTGGACAGACTGCACAAAGCAGCCGTAGCTTATGTAAATTCACTTAGCTACGAACAAGCAGATTATTTTAAAAAGGGAGGTAGATTGATTCCGAAACATAAAAGTGGAAGTGGAATCCATATAAAACCTGAAAACAAAGGTAAGTTTACAGCATCAGCAAAGAAGGCAGGACAGAGTGTTCAAGAACATGCTAAGTCTGTACTCAACAATCCAAATGCAACTCCATTGCAAAAGAAAAGAGCTAATTTTGCTCGTAATGCAGCTAAGTGGAAACATGCAAAAGGAGGAGTTATTAAATCATTAGAAAACTTCGATGCTCAATCCTTTAGAAAATGGTTAGATGAAAATTACGGACAACCTAACTAAAATTTAAAGTATGAAATTCGTATGGGATAAGAAAAGAAAACTCTTATTCTTTATTAACAAGTTACTTCCTTTTAAGGGCTTCAAGTATTTTAATTTCTTTGGGATAATGGTCACTAGAATAAAGAATGTTCTAGAAAAATTTACTGATATGGCAGCCAGACATGAAGGAACTCATACAATACAAATGTTAGAAGTTGGAATACTTCCTTACTATCCTTTATATGTACTGGAGTTCCTTATTAAGTTAGTTATTTATAGAAATTGGAATACTGCATATAAAGCTGTATCTTTTGAAAGAGAAGCTAGAATGGCTCAATACGAGGTTGATTATTATGAAAGCAGAAAAGTCTTTCAGTATAAATGGATTAAAAGAATATGGCGATGAAATTTAAAGAGTCTCCGTTAGTAAAGAATCATAAAATTCTAACAGGGACTAAACGAGACATGAGAAAGAAAGTTGTTAAATCGACAACTCCCACATCTGATTTAAAAAAACCCACTACTCTTAAACGACAGTTAGGAGGAAATATATTTACTACATATAATAGTATAGCTCCTTATGAAGGCCCAGTATTTGAACAGCCTGTAGCTACTGTTGAAATTAAAGAACTTCCGATAAGTAGATTGGAAACTAATAGGCAGAATGTAATGGCTAAAGCAGAGGAGAAAAAAGAAGGGCCAGTTGTTGAAGAGAAGGTAAATACAGAACCTCTTCCCACTTCTAAGGAAGAAACTCCTGTTGTAGAAAATAAAGAATCTGCACCTATCAATATAAAGTCAAAGGATGAATTTATAAAGACAATGACTCCTGCATTTGAAAATGCACTTAAAGCTAGAGGTTTAGATACTAAATATGCAAAGTACTTAGTAGCCCAGTCAGCTTTGGAAAGTAATTGGGGAAAAAGTCAATCAGGAAAATTCAACTTTGGAGGAATAAAGGGGAAAGGAACTACAAGGAGAACTAGAGAAGTAGTAAATGGTAAGAGTATTTACATTAATGACAGTTTTAGAGACTTTAAAGATATAGATGATTATGCTAATTATCATGTATCATTATTAAATAATAAAAGATATAATGCCTTCACTGGAGACTTTATTGATAGAGTAGTTAAAGGAGGATATGCTACTGACCCTAATTATAAGAGAGCATTATCTAATGTATATAATCAGATAGCTAAAGCCCAAGAAGGAATGAAGATTCCTAAATTAAAGGGGGCAGGAGAGTTAAGAGCTAGAATATTAAGACAGTTCAATAGAGAAAAAGCTGCCAACAGAAATGAAGAACAATTAATTGGCTTCGATTGGAGTAGATATAAATCTAATAAACCTAAGCCAGAAACTACACCTACTCAAAGTGAGCAGTTAGAGAATGGCGGTGTTATTAAAGCACAAGACGGAATAGTAACTCAAGCTATTAATAAAGTTAAAAGTTTTCTTCCAAAAGAAGAACCTAAAGAGCCTGTTGATGTTGTAGATATTATTAAAGAATATGCTCCTAGTGCTGCAACTTCATTCTTATCTGGAAGTGTTAATCCTTTTATCAATAAGCTATTAGAAGGAAAGAAGTCTTCTCTAGATTATTCCCATAAATTTGGAAGTACAGGGAATAAGTTTGAAGAATTTGCAAGTGTAATGACTCCTATTTTTAAAGAAGCATTGGAAGAAAATGGATTGCCCATTACTAATCTTAATAACTTAGTAAGGCAAGCAGCATTGGAAAGTAATTATGGATTAGACCCTAGAGGTGAAAGAGGGTTTAACTTAAGTGGAATTAAACATCCAGGTGATTCAATAGCTCCCAAATATAAGAAGAGCAGATACAAAGACGGATTTGATTATATAGACTTTGATAATCTAAAAGACTATGCTAATTATAAAGTAAAAGTACTGAATGATAGATATAAAGCTCTAGATGCTAAAGATACTAATGACTTTATAGATAGATTACATGGAAATAATTCTGGAAAGTATAATTATAGTGCAGATAAAGATTCTTATAGAAGAAATTTGAATGGAACTTTATCACTTAATAAGTACTTAAAGATAGGTGGGATATTGAAGTATCAGAACCCTTCTAGTGGGATTCAGAGGAGAGACGCCATTAAAGATTATAGACCTCAAATTCAAGAGCCTATAAAGCAACAATATACTCCAACTTATTCTGAAATAAGTCAAGATAATAGAAGTGAATGGGAGAAATCACAAAGTCGTGAGAAAGCCGATAAAGCATATAAAGATTATATACAAGCTAAAAATACAGAAGAAGCAATTAGAACTTTAGACGGATTGGCAACTATGTCTGATTATATAGGCTTAGGTGCAGGAGTTGGGAGTATTATTGGTAGAGGATTGAAATATGCTGGTAAGAGGATAGCTAGAAATGCTGTTAGGAACAACTTGTCTAAGGATGCATTTATTAATACTTCTCCTATAATGGCAGGGTCTCAAGATGTTTCTTACAATGCTAGAAACTTTATTGAGTATTTAATGAATCCAGCTACAAAACAACGAATATCTGATATTGATGCGAAGTTAGGTACGAAATATACTAAAGCCACTAATGACTTTGTACAAGCTTATAAAGAAGGTAATATAAATCTTAAGTCTAGGGTAAAAGGCGATATAGATGCAACTGGAGACATTATAACTAGTTCTCAATCGTTTCCCTCTAGTAAAGCATTGACTGAACAAGATTACAAACATTACTATTTTGATGTGCTCAAAAAAGACCCAGCAGCTACTGTAGGGCATGAGTTTAAGCATGGAATAGAAAATTATAATGCAATTTTAATGAAACCAAATATGTCTGCAACAGAATATGAGGTGTTTAGACAGCAAACACCTAGATTACAGGAGTTAATGAGGGATAATATAGTATCCCAAGATGACTTTGTGAAAAGCGTAAAGGAAGCATATCCAAGCGCATCTGTAGAGGGAATTATTAATAAATATAAGTACTTGACACAACCTAGTGAATTTAATTCAAATTTACATCCACTAATAGAAATGCAGCAACGGGCAGGCAAATCTGGAGTACCTAATTTTAAGGATTTAAATGAATTAGAAGAGCTTATTAATAATACATTTTTGTCTAAAGGGAATGGAAATAGTCCATTACTGAATTTGCAGATACTTTATAATCATCTACTAAAGGATAAGAATGTATTCTTAAAACAGTTTAACAAGTATGGATGGTCTATAGTACCTACTGCTATAGCAGTTAAAGCACAGCAGATTAAAGATAAACAGGATGATAGTATATCAGATGAATACACATGGAAAGATACAAGTACAGAATGGAATAAATAAAATGAATATGGAAAATGAAAAATTAAACAAAGGAGACATCATTATAGTAACTTGGTATTCTGATTATGAGGAATATTCACATGACTATAAAAATAGAGAATCAATAAAGAACAATACAACAACAATAACAGGATTTTATTTAACAGAAGATGAAAGAGCGTTAGTTATTGCTGGAGAACTGTGGAAAGGAATTAATTGTTGTAGTAATATGCCAAAGAAAACCGAAGAATATGGAGACACACTAGCTATTCCTAAATCTTATATATACAGCATAGAAAAGTTAAAAGAGGGAAATACTCCCTCTTAATCTTTTATTACTGAAATAATGCAACCACATTTACTACAGTATAATACTCTAACCGTTCCTGCTACAGTTCCAATAGAAAAAACAGTGTGTTCACATTTAGGACATTTTGGTAAACTAGACATGACTAATAGATTTAAAATTAATAATCACAAAGATAGTGATTAAAACGATATAACGAATAAATAAAATGAAATGAAAAAAGACAAATGGATATATATAACATCAAAGCATCCCTATGATGCAGCTTGCTCACTTGGGATAAATAAAGAAGTCTCGTTTATATTAACTGTCCCACATTTAAATTGGGATATGATAGAAGAGTACAAGTATTTAGCAGATAATCCAGATAATACGGAGTTAGATGCAATAATAGTTAATGAGGTTGGGGTTATTGCCAATAGGAAGGTTTTAGAACATAATTTAAAAGAGCTTACAAAGATATTAAACAATTAAGCGTGGTAACTAATTTTAACACATATCATTGGGTTAACTTATTAAAAATTAGTAACTTTGTAGAAATAAAAGTAATCCAGTTCCCGCTAGAACCGTGAATAACTAATTAATCTCGTGGACTATTAATTATCTCATAATGTTTGCGAGGGGCTATGTTTATGATTATCTATGCAAAGATATGATTATTTTCTAAGATTAATAAAAAAAGGTGGTATTGCAGTACCACCTTTACTGTTACATCTACTTGATTGAAATAATCTTGTAACTAAAAACCAACTAAATTTACCTACGAGGTAATCTTCTTCGATGTTCTCTCACGAACTCGACTTTGCCAAATCTTGTACGTTTGTATGCGTGTACAAGAACAGGCTTCTTCAAAATTGTTTGTAACGTATATTCCATTACTTTCCATTTAGAAGTTAATAACTAATTAATCTAGTAGATACTTGTTCAGTTATTACTTGATAGGAAGGTGGAGATATACGTTACAAATATATAAAAAGATAATTATAAAT